>Ga0172373_10002174_pt1 | contig 30556 bp, 42 predicted proteins | sample Lak10m_2_FD_114546 | JGI IMG/M metagenome (GOLD analysis project Ga0172373, IMG submission 114546) | Freshwater microbial communities from Kabuno Bay, South-Kivu, Congo - kab_092012_10m | ecosystem: Environmental > Aquatic > Freshwater > Lake | place: Democratic Republic of the Congo...
TTGTGCTTGTTTTTGCTCTCATCGTCTATTGGTTTGAGGACGCTGCCCTTTCAAGGCAGAAAGCGTGGGTTCGAATCCCCGTGGGAGCGCCATATTGAAGTGCATTGCCGAACAGACAAATGGTGATGAACCGATGAGTAGTGCATTTCAATATGGTGAGAGAGTAATTAACTCTTAGCATAGTCGGAAGTCATGACTCCGGCGATCCGTGGTAGTGTAATGGTGAACACGCAGAGAGGCGTGGGTTCGAGTCCCACCTGCTTCGCAAGGGGCAGTAGCTTAGAGGTTAGAGTGCAGCGAAATGAGGGTTTCGAAATCCCTCCCACAATGGATCAATCATATTGAAGCACATTCCTGCCGTATTGGTCTACGGTTCGAAAAGCGTTAGGACCTAGAGTAACCGTCTAGGGAGTTTGATGAGTGTGTTTCAATATGGTAGATGGTCGTTGTTAAAAATGGGTACTCAGAATATCCGTTCTGTAAAGGTGCAAATCCTGAAAGTATAGTTGGGCGAGAAGGCCAGGAAATCCGAGGAGATCAACCAAGGGCTATATGCGTAGAGCACAGTAAAAAGAACATTGACCAGCCATATTCAAGTACACTTTATCAGGACAGTATTGTTCAGCGGTTTAGAGCCGTAAGTGTATTTCAATATGGTAATTGGGGGTTTAGTGATAACGGTAGCACAGGGGCTTTGCAAGTCTTTAGTAGGAGTTCGATTCTCCTAGCCTCCACCAAGTTTTTACTAGTGGTGAATTCATTGGCTATAGTGTGTAGGCATAAGATTTTGGTCCTTTCTTAATGCTGAAACTACCTGGAGATTGCGACCAGGCACCACTAGTAAGAATTTGGTCTGTTAGTATATCGGCGAGTATAGCGCCCTGTCACGGCGCAGGAACGGGTTCGAATCCCGTACAGACCGCCAAGTTCCATTTGATATGTTGATTGTAAGCCATGGGCCCGATCATGCCTGAGTAACTATGTATATAATTGCGGTAATTCTAGACTATTCCGCATGAGCATAGCAAATAGTGCAATCAACATATCAAATGGGTGCTGTTCCCTACGGCGGACTGTAAATCCGTTGCCATAATATGTAGGGTGGTGGCAGTTAGGTTCGATTCCTTCAGTACCCACCAAAATTTAGGAAGAGTTAGCCGAGTCGGTCTAGCGGCAGCAGTCTTGAAAACTGAGGGCTCAGAAATGGGTGTGTGAGTTCGAGTCTCACCTCTTCCGCCAAGTATAGCTCGGTGTAGTTCCAATTGGTAGAACGGTGGTCTCCAAAACCATATGTTGGCGGTTCGAATCCGTCCACCGAGGCCAAACTATTGGGGGTTAGCTTAGTCAGGTCTAAAGCACTAGTCTTTGAAATTAGGATCACTGGTTCGAATCCAGTACCCCTTGCCAGTCATGCTCCCATAGTGTGCAATGGTAACACACTGCCATGGTAAGGCAGAGACGATGGTTCGAATCCATCTAGGAGCACCAATCAATGGTGGTTGTAGCACAATGGTAGTGCCACGGTTTGTGAGACCGCAAAGTGTGAGTTCGAATCTCATCAACCACCCCAATTATGCCTTCGTCGGTTAGTGGTAAACCAACGGTTTTGTAATCCGTGACTGTCTGTTCGATTCAGACCGAAGGCACCAAATTATACCACTGTCGTTCAACGGATAGGACATAGGTCTTCTAAACCTAGAATGAGGGTTCGATTCCTTCCGGTGGTGCCATGTAATGCCCGGATGATGGAAATGGTATACATATTGGACTTAAAATTCAAGTTCTGCGGGTTCAAGTCCCGCTCCGGGTACCAAGCCGAGTTAGCTCAGAGGTACGAGCGTCTGCCTTACAAGCAGAGGGTCAGTGGTTCGATCCCACTACTCGGTACCATATTTTCCGCCATTAGCTCAGTGAACAGAGCATAACGCTACGGACGTTAGGGTCGGGGGTTTGAATCCTTCATGGCGGGCCAAACAATGCGGGTATAACTTAGTGGTAAAGTAACTGGCTTTTAACCAGTAAATCAGAGTTCGATTCTCTGTGCCCGTACCAGTATTGCCCCCTTAGCTCATGGTTGGTTAGAGCAGCAAACTCATAATTTGAAGGTGCGTGGTTCGACTCCACGAGGGGGCACCAAAAAGCCCGTGTGGTGCAATTGGTAGACACGCTTGACTTAGGATCAAGATGTTGAGGGTTCGAATCCTTCTACGGGCACCAGTATAAAGTTTATTGCGGTGAGTCAGGTGAGAAGAGGGTCTCATAAGCCTTTCTTAGGTGGTTCGAATCCACCCGCCGCAACCAGAAATGCGGGTATGGTGTTTAACGGTTAGCATGTCAGTCTTCCAAACTGAAGGTCCGAGTTCAAATCTCGGTGCCCGCTCCAATCAATGTGTCGGTGGCAGAGTGGTCCAATGCAAGAGTCTGCAAAATTCTAAAGCCGCCAGTTCGAATCTGGCCCGACACTCCATTATACCAGATTAGCTCAGAGGTAGAGCAAACGACCGATAATCGTTTGGTCAGTGGTTCGATCCCACTATCTGGTACCATATATTGACCGAAACGCACAAAGGTGTGCGGCCGGACTGTTAATCCGTGTGAGTCAGGTTCGATCCCTGATCGGTCAGCCAGAATCCCCGGCCCTACGCCGGTTAGCCAGTAGGCGTCTTATATGTGCGTGAACCATATTAGGTGCTATCATACCTACCTCCCTCCGGGCCATTCATCCGGCAGGGTAAAATGTATGTGTAGGTCTTACCAGCCTAGAATAGGTACGGACAGGGCAACAACTCAAATCGGGGCTTATGGGAATAAGTAGCCGATACCATAACACGTGGCCATCAGCGTGTATAAAGGCGGCGAGTCTTAAACGAAGTCGGTGGCGGGATAGGTAGAACAGTTACTCCGAAAGTGTAACGCCGGATTTTGTAACCGGCAACCATATTAGAGCACCGAGTGAGACGGTATTGGTGTGCTGGAACCCTGCGAAGGGTATCTCTATTCTGGTTCGAATCCAGAGTGCTCTAATATGATTAACGCCGACTAAGCTAATCTAGTGAAAGCGCTGGTCTGAAGAACCAGATAGCCTGGAGCGTAACCAGGAGTCGGCACCAAGGATTTATTATGAACAAATACTTTATATTTTTCAACAATCTATATACAAGCACAAAGTTTACTCTTATGGAACTTTTGTTTATTGTTTGCCTGGTTTCATATGTTTTTTATAGTATAATTAACTCGGTGTGGTGAAATGGTATCATTCGTGCTTTGGGAGCATGAGGCGCAAGTTCGATTCTTGCCACCGAGACCAAATATATAAGGATGCTATCATGCGTAAGATAGATTTACAGGAAGTCAAACAGTTTATTCAAGCACAAAGCCCTGAAACTAAAATCTATCTTGGGTGTGATTCAGAAAGATTTAAGATTGATAAAGTTTGGTATGCAGATTATATAACAGCAATTGTAGTTCATATTGACGGAAAGCATGGATGTAAAATTTTTGGTGGTGTTGAACGTGAAAGAGATTATGACCAAAAACAAAATCGTCCTAGATACCGTTTAATGAATGAAGTTTACAAAGTGAGTCAATTGTATTTGGATTTGGTTGATGTATTGGAAGACCGTTTAGTTGAAGTTCATTTGGATATTAACCCCGATGAAATGCACGGTTCATCTTGTGTTATCAACGAAGCTATTGGTTACATTCGTGGAACCTGTAATGTGATTCCTTTGGTTAAACCTCAAGCATTTGCGGCTTCATATGCAGCTGATCGGTTTAAGTCTATTGCAGCTTAATTAGCGGGTGTGGTGCTAACGGTTAACACACGACCTTGCCAAGGTTGAGTTGAGGGTTCGATTCCCTCTACCCGCTCCACTGGAGTTTAATATGAATATACTTGTTACTGGTCATAGAGGATTTATAGGTTCAAATCTGTTTAAGGCTCTATCAAAAGACCATAGTGTTTCTGGTTTTGATTGGGTAGAAGGTGGATTTTTTCCTGACATTTCTAATTTTGATTGGGTCATTCATTTAGGCGCAATAAGTGCTACCACTGAAAGTGACGTTGAAAAGATCATGAAGCGTAACTATGATTTTTCAGTTAAACTTTTTGATGCTTGTTTTGATTACCAAGTTAATTTACAATATGCTTCATCGGCACAATTGTATGGTCTTGGTACAAATTTTAAAGAAGATGCTCCGCCAGATCCAAGGTCACCATATGCTTGGACGAAATATCTCTTTGAGCGATATGTTAAACAAAATGATCCGCCACATATAACCGTCCAAGGTTTCCGTTACTTCAATGTATATGGTCCTGGTGAAGAACACAAAGGTAATCAAGCCAGTCCGTTTACTAAATTTAAAAAACAAAAAGAAGAACGTGGTTACATTGAAGTATTTGCGCCGGCCGGAAAATACAAGCGTGATTTCATCCATGTGGATGATGTAGTTAATTACCATTTACAATTTTTAAACGTTAAACAAAATGGCGTTTGGAATATAGGCTCAGGCAAACCAAGAAGTTTTCTGGAAATAGCACAAGAAATTGGTGGCGAAATACGAGAAGTGCCAGTGCCAGAGAACATCAGACCTTGGTATCAGGAATGGACTTGCGCTGATATGACCAAAACGAAAACTACTTTAGGTCTCCTATGATTACTGAAGAGATACGAAATAAAATTTTGCAAATGAAACCTTTCTATATGCAAAATGCTATACATGGTATTTTTTCGTGGAAAGAGTTGGAACACCTTTTAAATTTTCGACCTGTTGTTAGTGCTCAAAGGTTTCATTTGAATATGAATTCTGAACACCAATGGCCCAATCAAGCTTGGTTGTCGGATATAAACACTTGGCCAACAAATTTATTAGAGTTGAGGTTGAAAAAATATTCAGCATATTTTCAAGATATGTCTAAAGTGAATGAAAAAATAAATACGATTTGTGGCGAATTAGAAAAAATAACTAGGTTGCCAACAGACGCTCATGTATATTTTTCAATTGTTGATGAGGGTTTAGAAAATTCAGGATTTTCACCTCATTGGGATTGGTCTCATAATTTAATTCTTCAGGTAGAAGGAACTTCACAACATAAAATTTGGAATAAATTAGCTTTAGGTGACGAACCAAGATTAATTGATTCCATAGATGATGAACCAATTATTGATGTTATTATGAATCCTGGAGATATTACATTTATTCCAGCAATGATGTACCACCATGTAATTTCTAAGACAAAAAGATTATCTGTAAGTTTTCCAATGAATCCGTCTGATGGTTTGGAGGCTCAAGATAGAACTTGGATAAAGCTAGTTTGACTAAATAAAACGTGGCATATATAATTGGTTTTCGTGGTTGTAATGATTTTGTAATCAATCACAGGGGAAACCATGAAAAAAATTCTAGTCGCTATCTTTATGCTTGCGGCTGCTGGTTTTGTAAGTGCTCAAACAACGAATACAAGCACAAGTAGCACCACAAATGGAACTACAACAAATAACACAACCTTAATCAATCAAGGTAATGCTACAACTTACGATTCTAAAAGTTTGGTAGACACCAATTCTACTTCAAACAGCACCAGCTCAGTTACAACAAATAACGTATCTACAAGCACCAGCACCAACGTAAATACTAGCACAGTCAATAGTACAAGTGTAAATACCAATAATAACATTAATACGAGTACGCAAACGAGCACGAACGTTAATACTAACAACAATGTTCAAAGTGGTACCGCTACAAATATCAATGACAACCGAATGTCTGGCTCAGTTACATATAATAACAATAATGTGAACACTGGCACCATGACTTATAATAACAATAATGTTAATACCTCTACAAGTTCCAGCACTAGCACAAACACTAACACAAACTACAATGTGAATAGTGGTTCAATGACTTACACTAATAATAACGTTAGCACATCCACAAACATCAATAAAAACGAAAATACAGGAACACAAACATTTAATAACAATAATGTCAGCACATCCTCAAGCACATCTACTAGCGTGAACAAAAATGAAAACACTGGTACAATGACATACAATAATAATAACGTTAATACCTCTACAAGCACGGCTACAAATACGAACAACAATGTCCAAACCGGCGATATGACAAATAGGAATATCAATACGACAACGGCTACAACAACCAACAATAATGTACAAACCGGTGACATGACAAATAGGAATATCAATCAAACTACGGCGACAACAACAAATAACAATTTAAGCACAAGTACCAGTGTCAATCAAAATGTACAAACTGGTGACATGACTAATCGTAATATTAATGATACCAATATTACACAAAGAGTTATTCAACCACCACCTACAGCAATCGCACCAGCCATGATGAGTGGCGGCAGCCCTGATTTGTGTACTACAGGTGTTTCCGGTGCAGCACAAACACAATTCTTAGGTTTTGCTCTTGGCGGTACTCAGCGAGATATGAATTGTGAAAGATTAAAACTTTCTAAAACACTCTACGATATGGGTATGAAAGTTGCAGCGGTTGCTACAATGTGCCAGGATCGTCGTGTATTTGATGCAATGATGATGGCTGGAACTCCTTGCCCATTTGAAGGATTAATTGGAGAACAGGCTAAAGAGGCTTGGGCAAAAAATCCAGACAAAATGCCAAAATATGTTAAAGAAGGCTAATGGAAGAATTCAATCACAAACATTATAACTATAAATGGACTAAGGGATTTCTTTTAGCCATTTGTATTGCTTTGCTTTTGCTTTCAGGTGCAGTATTCGCTCAAACTGTCACTGCGGGTTCTATAAACACGCCTAGTGGATATAGTATTGATTTGACTACAGGCAATTTAATAGGATATGATAGTAGTCTTAAAACTAATAATGGTGTGACCAGTAGTCTAGGAGGGTTTGCCGGCAGTTTCAATGCTACTGACGGATACACATTTAGTTATGTAAATGAAACAATAGGTTTTGCTGGAATCAATCTAGGCGGTTTCAATCCAGGATATCAAAATACTAGTGCAGTTTTTGTTACTGGCTTCATGTATGGATTAAAATATCGTTTCCCATGTGCAAACAGTATTGGTGGTAGTTGTACTGATACTAGCGGACCTCAAGATACTCTGCGAGTAGAAATAGGTTACTATCCATATTCAGGAGCACCAGATTTTAGAATTCACCAACTTGGCTTAAAGAATCAGACTGATGGTAATTCTGCTTACAACCCCACATGGCAACAATTAGCAGAGACTTATACTTTTAGTGGTGCAAAACCTTTAGCCCAAGCAGGCGCTGTGAATATGTCTATTATCGGCCAAGATGCTGGTTTTTGGGCTTGCTTAATGCCAGACTGTTATGGTCCTCAAGTCAAAGACGCATACATTAGAGCAAACTATAGCGTTGATCCTTGCATGTTAAATCCTGCATATAATCCTTCCTGCCCCGGATTTGCTTCAGTTCTTCAAGGCGCACAAAGTCCATTATTCTTTCATAGTTATAACATTGCTCAATCTTTACCTCATATAGGCGGCGGTGTCCAATTACACGGTTATGACTATGGATTTAATTGGTGGAACTACGGGGCTTGCTATAACACCTTTCTATTCTGGTGTACCGATTGGCGTACAGATGGAGGAGGTAATATTAATTTTAGAATAAGTGACAAACTTAATAATACTATGTTCTCTGATGTACAATATGTCGCAGGTAATAATTCTGGTGGTAGTTATTCTAATCGATTCATTTTTACAGAAAGTATGAATAGTTTGGATATGGGTAATATTCAATGGTGGGCTAGTAACGTCTGGAATCATTTTGGATTTGCAGGTTGGACCAGACCCATATGGACACCAGATCCATGCTACGATCAACCATTGTACAGTAAAAATTGTTCTAACTTTGATGCTGAAATTAAACGACTTGCTGACCAACAAAATCAAATTCAAAAAGATTCTTTAGATAAAACTGTAGCCAATATATCGACAACTTCACCGACACCTAGTGGTTCAGTTACTAATACCGTAACGGATGCAAATACAACTAGTCCAACAGTATCAACTACTACAACAGTTACAACAAGTGATACATCAACTACTACGACCTCTCCAAAATCTACAAGTACAACTACGACAACAGACGCAGTAGCGCAAAGAGATTCTGGATCACAATCAAATCAGACGGCAACAAGAACTGAAGGTGTAAGAGAAACTAATACAACATCATTTGCTTTATCATTGATTAGTAGAAACCAAGAACGTGAAACAAATATAGCAATGCAAGCAAGTCAAAATGCCATTCGAGAAGGCGAACAAAGAGGTATGCAATCAATGAGGCAGGCTGAAAGAATGGTTATGGATCAGCAACAAAGACAAAATCAACTTAACGGTATGATGCCTGAGCAAACAAGCACCAATACAGAATTCAAAGTGCAAAATCAAAATAATTCTTTGGCTATGTTGGTGCCTCCACCAGTAACTTCAGTGGTGCAAATTCAAGTATTACCTAACTTTGCAAACGCTCAACTTTCACGACAAAGCAATAGTCAAGCAGCACATCATGTAGACAATATTACTAATTCAGCAAGTGTTTTTAATGTAGCAGCACCAACAACACAAACTCAAATAGCGTTGGCTCCAGTTACATCTGTTCCAATTACTACGCAAGCACAAGTTGCATCGGTAGTATCTGTTACACCTTTGAATATACAACAACAGCCTATTCAACAAGTAGCAATTACAAGAGATGATACAGTTACCAAATATGAAATAAAAGATACAACCGCTGCACAGACCAATTTTGTAACAGATAAAACAAATCCTATAACTGATTTGATTGAAAATAATAAACCTGTAATGTCTTCATCACAAACACAAACAAACACACAACAGGTTAAATCTAATGTGCAAGACAACGATGCAGCCGCAGGAGTTTCTATTGCTAATATTGCTAGGACTCCTGTCGGTTTCAATTCTTACATGGTGGCTTTGACTGATGCGGCGTTTTATGCGCCCAAAGAAATTTATCGTAATCAGAAAACAGTAGATAATGCTAGAGCATTAAGACAATTGGCGAGTGACAGACTACACCAACAAATGGTGGATCAACAATACTTACCGAGGTAGAAATGCCAGAAGAAATCAAAGATGTAAATAAGAAGATAGACGAAGCCGAAGCCGCAGTTAAAAAATACGCAAGTAAAGACACCGTTATTAGTATCGGCGGTTACGAATTCACTCCGGCGAAATTGATGGTAGCCTTCACACTAGTATCATCAATTCTAGGTGGACTGTATGGAACTTTTGAGGTTTATAAAGACTATATGGGAATGAAAAAGAAGATTGCTGAGTATGTTGCACCAGATTTGAGTGAATTTGATAAGCGTTTGGCTTTGATTGAGGAAAACGCATCTAAAACACAAAAGGCGGTTCAAGAAGGTTCAGACAAAACAGCCGAATACACAAGGGATATAAAGAATGACCTTAAAAACGATATACGAAGAATTGAAAAAACAGTTGAAGAAGTTGAGCGCAGCAATAAGTCTCAGCAAAGAGAAATTGATAGAACTGTTGCAGAAGTTAAAACAGAAGTAAGGTCTATCCAAAAATCTGCTGATGCTTCAATGAACAATGCGACGAAGGAAATGAACCGTATGGCCGCAGAAAATACTAGGGCTATTACTGCAAACAATAAAGAAGTGGATGCTAAATTGAAAGCACTAGATAGGAAGATTAGTGAAGACTTGAAGAAGGCTTTAGATAACCCACTGGCGAACAAATGAGCAAACAGAAAGAACTTGAGTTAGAATTAGAACAATGTAAGATAGAAATAATGAAGTACCAGGAACTTTCAGATAAAAAAGCATCTGTAGAAGTTCCTGGTGTGAAGGTTGTTGTGACTAAAGAAGATAACTGGGATGTTGTGGGTATGATACTTGTCTTAGTCTTAGGCACTTACATTGGAGTTAAAATTATAAATCGTTTTTTTAAGGACGCAAAATGACTGAAGAGAAAAAAACACCAACTAGAAGTGAACGTGAAGCGGCTATTAAAGATAAGGCTGGTTTTGTTATTGTATTTTTAGCTGCAATTTTGGCTATCAACACCATGATTGGTGGTTCAAACTCTAGCAAAATTCAAAACAATACCATACAAGCTAATAACATGTGGGCATGGTATCAAGCAAAAAATGTGCGTGGTGTATTGTATGAAATTAATGCTGCTGAAACTAACAATAAAGACAATAAAGAAAAGTTTCTCGCTGAAGCCAAACGAATGAGTGATGATAAGAAAGAAATCATGGAAAAAGCTAAGGCACTGGAAGCTGAACGTGATACTGCAAAACAGAAATCTCCTTGGTTTACTTGGGGCGGCAGTATTTTACAAATTAGTATTGTTCTATTAACTGCTAGTATTCTAGCTGCAAGTATGCCCATGTTTTATGTTAGCACAATAGTTGGTGCCGTCGGTTCTTTGATTGTTAGTCAAGCTCTGTGGATGTGGATCCCTTGGACAATTTGATTTTTGATTTTTGGGTAAGAATGTGGATCAATTGTCTATATTTGCCGTATTATATTATGGCAAACATTGAACCACCTAAGAAGACCTGCCCTTGACAAATGGTTTTCGTTGTGTTATACTGACGATTCAAATGATGAAAAGGAACTCTAATGGCTCGTGCCCGTGTGATAGTAGATACCGAACCAAAAATTTCCGGTGAATTAACACAATCTGAACTTACCTCAACCTTATCATGGTATTCACAAAACAAGGATCGCAAGGATTCACTAAAGTATGCGGCAGATTATTTAAAGAAACACCACAAAATAACTGCCGCATCATCGCTCAAATCTAAAGGTTCCACATTCGGTTTCATTTGCCGTATCCTTTCAAACGGTGGACTTTTGCCTGCTGAGAATCAGACTTGGTTTGATAAAGAACTCGGCGAAATTAAACAAGAAAGTTTGTCTGAAAAACCTGTACAAGTTTCAGACAAAAATGTAATCAATATTCAAGAACGAGTGAGAGAAAAGGCCTCTGAATGTATTGGTGAACTTGAAGGTCAAATTGATGACCTGATTCTTTCATCATTCAAAGCTAACTCTTCACCTTATGCTGTGTTTCATCGGCTTGCTCTGAAAGGTGCTCATGTTAAGTATGTAGCCGACCATTTCAAGACCAAAAGACAAGAGTTTGACTTTGTGCTAAATACTGATGATAAAGATGTAAAAGAGGGGTATTCTAACTTTTCAAAACCACAACTAAAGAAGTTAGTTGCATATTGTGACCAAGTAATTTTGGATTGTGGTAGAGTTTCTGAAGACTCTGTGAAAAGTCGGAAACCGAGAAAGCGTAAAGTTAAAACACCGGAACAAATTCTAGCAAAAGTTAAAATTTGTGAAGCATTTGAAGAATTGAATTTGAAGTCCATTGATGTAAAATCTATCTTAGGAGCTACGCAATTATGGGTGTACAACACAAAGTACCGCAAAGTAGGATGTTATCAAGCCGAAGATGCTGGTGGTTTTACAGTCAAAGGGACAACGATTCTAAACTTCAACGAGAGCAAATCTATACAGAAGAAGTTGCGAAAGCCCGAGGTCTCCTTGCCCCAGTTACTAAGCGCAGGTAAGGTATTTCTTCGTAATTTTATGGAGAGTATTCGTGCTGTTGAAAGTCCATTGAATGGCCGTTTGAACGAAGATATTATTTTACTGAAAGTTACAAAATGACAATTTATTATAATGATGACCGTGACTATGCTGAAATCATTGAAGGGTGGATTCGTGAGTTTATTTCCACGATGGATGAAGATGAATATTTACGTCCAGGAAATGATTCGGGTGAAGCTCCTGCCGGTGTGAAAATCATCTTTGATGGTTTTGGTGATTTAGAAACTGAAGATGAAAATGGTGAATATGTGTATGAAGAAGGCGGCAATAAAGAGATGAAGTCTTTTGCTGTCTTCATTCATAAAAATTCATTGACCGAAGATTTTCCACCACATGAGCAAACACCATGGGCTCTGATACATAGACCAAAAGAGGAAGTTTGTATTTGGGCATGGTATGATGAAAATGCCGATGATGTGGATATCATTCCGTTTGAAGACAACAACTCTACCCAATTAGACCACAAATTAGTTACCGATTTGATTTTTGCGATACATAAAAGAGAGGTACTTTAATGATACTTAAAGACATGTTTTCACTTTTTCCTGTGCCAGTTGGTGTTTATGTAGATGATTTTGGTTTAACAAAAGAGGAAGTGGAATTTATAGAAAATCTTGAAAAAAAAGATAATCTGTTTAATAAAGTGAGTGTAGATGATTATATCTTTAAAAGAAAAGAGTTGAGTAGAATATCTAATCTTTGTGAAGAAGTGGTTAACAATTTTTTTGAAAAAATTTATTGTCCGAAAGAGTCTTGCAAATTGAAAATCACTCAATCTTGGGCTAACTATACTTCACAAAAACAATCGCATCATAAACATAAACATCCAAATAGTTTTATTAGTGGAGTTTTTTACATCAGTGTGAAGGAAGAATTAGATAAAATTAGATTTTTTAAAAGTAAAAACTCAGTTGAAGATGTTTTTCATGTTCCTATGAGAGAAAATAGTTTTAATGTTTGGAATAGTGAATCTTGGTGGCTACCGGTTAAAACCGGTACGATTTTTTGTTTCCATAGTGATTTAGAACACTGTGTTGACATTGTTGATGATGAACATGTTAGAACTAGTATAGCTTTTAATACTTTTTTCTCGGGGAAAATTGGATCAGGAAGATCATTAACGGAACTGGTAATTTAGTAAAATATTACCGCATTGTCACGATAATGGTGTTATACTGAGCACACTATGATTATATTTGACTACCAACAAATCGCAATTTCTAATCTGATGGAACAGATTGGATCGTCTAAAACTCCTGTGGATGAAGGTCTAGTTCGCCACATGATTTTAAACACCATTCGTACCTATGTAAAGAAATTCAAAGAGTCCCACGGGCCCGAAGTGATTATCGCATGTGACAATCGTAATTACTGGCGCCGTGATTATTTTCCACACTACAAGGCCGGCCGAAAGAAAGCTCGTGCAGCATCCGGGCATGATTGGTCTTCTATCTTTGAATCACTAAATAAAATCCGTGAAGAACTTAAGGAGAGCTCACCGTATAAAGTGATTGATGTTGAAGGTGCCGAAGCCGATGATGTTATTGGCACATTGGTACAGAAATACGCAGCAACCGAAAAGGTTATGATTCTTTCCAGTGATAAAGACTTTGCTCAGCTTCAACGTTATCCAAATGTAGAACAGTTTTCACCTATTCTCAAGAAATTCATTAAAGAACCTTTCCCTTTGGTACAACTTAAACAGCTAATCATACGTGGCGACAAAGGCGATGGGATTCCTAACATTCTTTCTTCTGATGATATTTTTGTGGTGGGTGGTAGACAGAAACCTATAACCGAATCCAAAATTATCAAATGGATCAATCAAGACCCGAAAGAGTTTTGTAATGATGAGATGTTTAGAAATTTCTCTCGGAACGAATTGATGATTGACCTCACAAAAGTACCGACCGAACTCAAAGAAAAAATACTAAATACATATGAAAGCTCTAAAGGTAAAACAAAACAAGAGTTTATGAATTACATGATCGCCAATCGTCTAAAAAATCTGATTGAAGTGGCGCACGAATTTTAATTGAGAATAATATGTCCGCAGAAAAATTGTATTCTGAAATTTTTGAAGAGTTTGATAAAGCCACAACAAAACAAGAACGGATGAACGTGCTCAAAAAGTACGATCATCCAAGATTTCGTTTGTTTCTTCAGGCTGCATTTCATCCTGATGTTCAATTTGATGTACCAATTCCACCATATCGTCCTGCACCAGAGCCCGCTGGCCTCAATTTCACCTATCTTGATAGTGAGATGGCTAAAGTTTATAGGTTTATAAAGAACCACCCGGCGAAACCAGAAGGTTTAACTCCAGACAAAGAAAGGCAATTGCTTCTGGTGATATTAGAATCTTTACACAAGGACGAAGCTGATCTTTTAACTCGCCTTATCCAAAAAAATCTAGGCATCAAACACCTAACCTCAAAACTAGTCCAAGAAACTTTTCCCGGTTTACTATGAAAGTTGCTGTCGTAACACCAACCATTGGTGGCGAACATCTTGCTACTTGTATTCAATCTGTTCAAAACCAAACACACTCCGATTTAACACATTACATTTTCCTAGATGGTGAAGAACACTATGATAAAATCCATCCAGTTCTTTATGAAAAGTCTGGTAAAAGAAAGATTAAAACAATCACACTTGAAGAAAATGTTGGTAAAGGATGGTACGGTCACCGTGTCTATGCTGCCTGCTCATTTCTTGTAAACGCCGATGTTATTTGCTACCTGGATGAAGACAACTGGTTTGATCCAAATCACGTTGAAACCATCGTCAATAAATTAGAGGCAGGCTATGACTGGACTTATTCTTTTAGAAAAATTTATAACAAAGATGGAGAGTTTGTTTGTGAAGATAATTGCGAATCACTTGGTAAATGGCCTGTATATGTTAGCCCATCGCTATACCACATTGATACCTCCTCTTTCGGAATTAGGCGCAGCGTTGCTCTTGCTGTTGGTCATTCATGGTACGGCCAATGGGGTGCTGACAGGCAATTCTTTGGTACCCTAAAGCAACATTTCAGAAATTTTGAAGGTACTCGCCAATATACATCAAATTACCGATTGGATGGGAATCCAAAATCGGTAACAGAAGAGTTTTTCATACGAGGCAATTCACTTACATTAGAGGCTTACAATGGTGAATATCCTTGGAAGAAAAAACAGGTCATAACTCTTGGACCTGGCATTACTTTGGTTGAATAGGGAGAAACATGCAATCTACTGGGAAAAAGGTCATTAAGACTCAAAAAACAAAATTCAGAAAAAACAAAGAATACGACCAATTTCAAAATGAGCGTCAAAAACACCATGATAAATCTTATTATCGTCTTTTAAGGCAGGAGAAAGAACATGTCGCATAAACACTATATCAGAAAAAGAATTAGCGAACTTCAAACTCAAATTGATAACAAGTATGGTCAAGTAGAGGCTCTCCAAAAAGAATTAAAAGAGTTAAAACAAAAAGAGTTTGAGGAAAACATCCAAAAATACGATGAACAAATGCTACTCAAAGGGTAGTGTTGTATAAAAGCAACGTTGCCTAAAAACAACATTTAGGCTCTTGACAAAGTTACCATTTACTGTAGGATGGTAACATGCAAATCTTAAAAGAAACTACAGTCTGGTCCACGGATTATTCCGTGGCCAACCACACTTACTTGCTTGATAACAAGAACCGGATTATAGCGTATGCTCAAGAGGGTTCTGGCCAAATTATCGTTAGCAAGTCTGGCACCATGGTCCTTGATAAACGTTATCGGACTTTCAAAATCGTAAAACATCCAGGTCTGGCAAAATTGGCTAAAGTTGAACAACCGGCAGGCGTCCGGATCTTCAAAGTTCAGTCTGGCCAGAAGGTTTATGATGTGGAAGTGTCAAGTTCCGGTTACACTTGCACCTGTACCGGCTTCAATTTCAGAGGTAAATGCAAGCATGGAGACGCTGTTGTGGAAAAACTACAAAATAGTTGCGAAAAAACAACAGCTTAGAAACCCTTGACAATTGCCGTGTTTACTGTATAATGGAAACATACTGAGAACGGAGAGAAAGAGATGGCAAAGTTACTTATCACTACCCAAGTTTATGAAAACTACGGCTCGGCCGACAAGCCTTACTGGAAGGCCAAGGGTGGTGAGGATTATGTTGTCAAAAACTTTACCAATTTCAATGCTGTTGGCTCCTACATGATGGTTCTCCGTGACAAAATTGAGCACGATACCGATTACCTCCGTGAGCACATTATTGATTGGGAAATCGTGGCTGACGACTACCTTACCCAATTTGAGCGTAGCCAGTTGAAGTATGAAGGCAAAATCACCCATTCTCCTACCGAAGTTTTTTACGGTCGCTAATTTTAAGGATATATCATGGCTTATATGAATCAACAAATGAAAGCAAAAATCGCAGCTCTTTTGAAACCCATTTTCAAAAAGTACGGTGTCAAGGGCTCGTTATCGGTTCGCAATCATTCAACAATTTGCTTGACCGTCAAGTCCGGCAAGATTGATTTTATTGGTAACTATTTGAATGCCGATGCTGCATTGCCTCATGGTCGGCACCTCTCTGATTACCAAATTGATACGATTCGGAAACAAAATCATCTGGATGTCAATCCTTATTGGTTTCAGGACCACTACACTGGCAAAGCAAAGGCATTTCTTACTGAGGCTTTTCGTGCGCTAAAGGGTGCTAATTGGTATGACCGTTCGGACGCTCAGGTTGATTATTTTGACACCGCTTACTATGTGAGTTTGAACATTGGCAAGTGGAACAAGCCTTATGTTTTGGAGTAGTAATTGATTATTCATACCCACCAAAAATCTAAGAAGCGAAAGCCAAATGCCAAGCAGCGTGAGCTGCAGGCGGCTTGGGAGTCTTTGATGGTTCAACATGCTCCCAAAAAACCTGCTCGTATTGTCAAGCCTTTGGTTTCGCCTGTTGTCAGTAAGCCGTTTGTTCGTGAGATACCAAACTATCCAAGCCATCAAACCAATTTGCCAATGTCTTGTACTAAACCAATTGAAGGTAAGCGATACACTGGTGATAAAATGCTTGGCATTGGTACTTTACACAAATCAAACGCTGTGCCAATTTTTACGAATGAAGAAGCTAAAGACCAAGCCTCAATGCGTAGGTAATCATGGAAATATTGTTTAGTTATCAAGCTATGTTTATGGTTGGTGCCTTTGTTGGTGCTCTTTGTGGTCGCCTGATAACCTTTGGCATCTTGGCAGGAATGTATCTAGTCTCACTCATTTTAAATCGGTAATGATGAAAACGACCCTTGACAATTGCTTGGGTGTCTGTTATACTGTAACCTCAAAATTGAATACGAAAGGATTTTATTATGGCTCGTGGTAAGTCTACAAAACTTAAACCGTTCCAAAAACTGCTGACTATCATGGCAGACGGTAATGTTGTAACGGTAGAAGAAATTGATGCGACTCTTGGGAAAGAGATTTACATGTATCGCCTATCCACTTACATTTGGCATATCAAGACCAACGCTAATGGCGTTGTTCGGGCACTGAAAGATGGCCGGAAAGTAACCGGTTATCAAATCGTCAATGTCAAAGAAGTGAAAGAATACATGCACCGTGTCGGTATTACGAAGAGTGGTTTTACACCCGGCTCTGTAGAAAAGAAGCCGTCAATTGCTAAACTATCCGACTTGAAAGCCAAACCTGCGAAACCAGCTAAGGCTCCAAAGAAAGAGAAAACTGTGGCTGTTGCACCAGTCATACCAGTTGAACCAGTTGATGAGGGTATGACAATTGTTGAAGTGACGGAAACCACATCCGAGTAATAAATAAAACGGGGGAGTGGCGGAGACCCGAAGCCTACGCCTATTCTTAAACAACAGCAATGACTGTCGCTGAGACAGACGGTGTGCCCCTTATCTGGACTATTATATGAACATTTTTTACTTATCGCCTGATCCCAAAGTGTGTGCTGAAATGCACCTTGACAAACATGTGACCAAAATGATTATTGAGTATGGACAGCTAATGTCCACGGCTCATCGTGTTCTGGATGGCCAAGAATACATTGATAAAACTGCCAATGGACGTTCTATCAAGCGTTGGCGCCTGAATGGTGAACTAGAAAATTCTCTTATGAAGGCTTCACATATCAATCATCCATCTGGTGTGTGGACTCGGACAAGCCATGAAAACTATAATTGGCTTTATCGTATGTGGTATTATTTGTGTAAAGAATATACCTATCGTTATGGTAAAACACATTCGGTTGAAACACGATTGCTTAATCCACTTTATCTTCCGCCCGAGCGCATACCTCTTGGTACTTTTTCTCCGCCTACGCCTGCAATGCCTGATGATTGTAAAATACCAAATGATTCACTCGCATCCTATCACAAATACTATATAGAGCGTAAGAATCATTTCGCTAAGTGGACTAAACGTGAGATTCCCATTTGGTATTCTCAAGGATTAAAAGTAAATAATGCCAACCTATAAATTTTTGAACACCGAAACTGGTGAAGAATTTGAGGACTTTCTAACATTTCCACGCAAACAAGAATTGCTAGAAAAGAATCCTCATATTCAATCCATGCCATCGGCTTTTGCAATCACAAGTATGACAGGAAGTTTTGACTCTAAGACCGACAATACATGGAAAGAAGTGCTATCAAAAGTAGCTGAAGCACATCCCGAAAGTGAAGTTGCTCGTCGCTATGGTAAAAAGACCATACATCAGGCAAAAGCTCATGACATTTATACAAAATGGAAAAATACATAACTTGCGTAATTTTGAATTTGTAAAACTTGAATCATTAAACTTTGATTTGAAATCTGTAACAACTGAAAACGGAAGATTATACCAAACACCATCTGGTGAAATGTATCCTTCCGTGACCACTGTTCTTTCATCATACAATAAAAAGGCCATCTTTGAATGGCGCCAAAGAGTAGGTGAAGAAGAAGCCAACCGTATATCTCGGAAGGCTTCAGGTCGTGGTACTAAGTTACATTCGGTGTGTGAGAAGTATTTGTTGAATGAAATGACTGATATGAAATACCAAATGATGATGCCTGATACTAAGGAACTATTTCTTCAACTTAAACCACATATTGATGAAAATGTTACCAAGGTTTATGGTATTGAACAGTCTCTTTACAGTGATGCTTTGAAAATAGCAGGTCGTTGTGATTGTATTGCTCTTTGGAATGATACACTTTCAATCATTGACTATAAGACGGCATCAAAAGAAAAGGGTGAGAATCAAATTCTAAATTACTTCATGCAATGTACGGCTTACGCTGAAATGTTTGAAGAAAGAACTGGAATGCCTATAGAACAGGTTGTGGTTGCCATTGCGGTTCAAGATTCAAGTCAACCACAGATATTTGTGCGTGAAAAACATAAATATAAAGATGCGTTGATGAAATATGTGGGAGGTTCATATGCTCAGTAAAAGAGAAGATTTGTTTATTGGTTATTTCGTATTTTCGTTGATGTTTATTGGAATATTTTTTGATGTTGGTCCTGTTTGTATGGTAGGATGGAATCCAATGTTAGGAGAATGTTCTAACATTGTGAGGTAAGATATTGCTGTATGAAGCAAAGAGAAAAGTGTTCTGGACGGCGGTTCGATTCCGCCCAGGTCCACCAAAAGTATATTTGAATCTGTAAAAAGATAGGGTTTGGTATCCCAGTCCTCTACCTGTAAGACTTAATACACCGAAATATACTTTTGAGGGGCCTGTACAGGTTTCGACAGGGCAAAGAGTAACAGAGTGGACAGCACGGCAACGCCAAAGCCGTTAGGGTTGGGACTTCCCGGCCGTAGAAGCAAAACGTTAAGCGCAAATGACGAAAGATTTGCATTAGCAGCCTAAACACTGCTTAGGGTTTCGGTGGGTTTCCTCGTAACAGAATAACCCACCATATCACACACAAGGAGAGTAGATGAAAAAGACCATTTTAGCATTAGCATTAGCGGCTGCAGCTTCAGCATCACAAGCAGCTAATTATGTGAGTTTTGATGTAGACCAAGTTACTGATACACGCCAAAAGGGAAGACCAGAATCTACAGCACAATATTTCCGTGCTGGTAAAGATATGGCCGGACTTAACTGGGATATGCAAGTTCGTACAGCCGTGTTTGATAAAGGCGGTATGTTGAACAGTGTTGAAGTGACTGCTGGTAAAAATATTGCTGGAGTCAATGCTTTTGGTGGTGTTGGTTATGATAACGGTTTCAACGGTAAAGTGAATGGTGATTTTACTTATGGCTTAGTTGGTGTTAGAGCTGGTGTTCCAATCGGACCTGTTTATGCCTTTACTGGAGTTAAAACACGGGTAAATTGGGATAACGATAACCCAAAGCAAACTGTTACATGGGTTGGTGCGAGTTTACCAATCACAAAATCAGCCAGTGTAAGTGCTAGTTTGAGCCGTTCCCTTCAGGATATTGAAGAGAAAGCAGTTGGCGTAGGCCTTCGTTTCTCGTACTAATAAATAGGTTTGGCAGAACCATAAACTGCCATTTTTTATTTTTGTATCTATGAAAAAAATATCAATCATCGGCCGTGGAACAGTAGGTTGTTTAGCTGTATCTCATTTTCTAAAATGGACAGATTATGAAATAGAATGGATTTATGATCCGTCAATACCAACAACTCCTGTTGGTGAAGGTACTACTTTAGTTTTTCCTAAAACTTTAAGAGAAAATTTATTGTTTGATAGTGTAGATATGGAAAAAATAAATTCTACACCAAAATTAGGAATTTGGAAAAAAGGATGGGGTAAAGGAAAAGAATTCAAACATACTTTTTTATCTGGCCAAACAGGTATACACTTTAACGCTTTAGAATTTCAAAAATATATATTTGATGGCTTGGTGGATAATCCTAAGTTAAATGTTATTGAAGACAATATAATGAATTATTCAGACTTGGATTCAGATTATGTTATGGTGTGTTCGGGTTCTCCTAAAAATATAACAAACGAATTTGTTAATCATACGAATATTCCTGTTAATTCAGCAATTGTGTTTCAATGTCCTTGGGATTATCCTAAATTTTTTTATTCATTAACTTTTGCAAAAAAACATGGATGGGTTTTTGGTATTCCATTAAGTAATAGATGTGCTATAGGATATGTTTATAATAATAATTTTTGTACCGAAGAAGATATTAAAAATGATGTTCAGTCAATATTAGATGAATTTCAGTTAGTTCCAAATGTTATTAGAAATTTGAAATTTTTTAATTATTCTAAAAAAAATAATTTTACCGAAAAAATTTGTTATAATGGAAATGCTTCATTTTTTTTAGAACCTTTAGAAGCCACATCTACTGCTACTGCGGATACTATTAATAGATATTTTTATGATTATATACATGGCAATTTAAGCGTAGACAATATTAATGAAAATTATACACAAAATATTAATGATATAGAATCTATGATATGTTTACACTATTATTCTGGATCTGTTTATAAAACTGATTTTTGGGAATATGCTAAAAAAATAGCTAAAATTAAAATTGAAAAAGAATTTGAGATTAAAAGTAATTTTGCAAAAACTATTAAGCATAGCCTCATATCTTTAGAAAGCAATCAAAGTGAGGTTGGAACTTGGTCAATAAGAAGTTATCATATGAATATTATGAATTTAGGGATAAAAGAAAAATTAAATGAACTAATTAGAAAATATGAAGTATAAATAGGTTTGGCAGAACCATAAACTGCCATTTACACACAAACACAGGAGATTTTTATGTCTAACATGACACCTTTTGAGATTCGCTTAGATTTATTAAAGATGGCTCAGGCCATGCTCGAAGCCGAATACTACGGCAAGAGAGAAACCATTTTGAACGACTGGACAACAAAAGTGGACATGGCTAAACATGCCGGTCAAACTCCACCAGATCACCCAGGTTATCCACCATACCCCTCTGAACATGAAATTATTCAAAAAGCCAATGCGCTTAATGGTTTCGTTTCACAAATTCCCACAGCAGTAGTAGAAAAACCGACTAAGAAGTAATCGGTTGTCATAACGAGCCACTTCGGTGGCTCCGAGAGGAGAATATGACAAGCAAGACACTTTTTATAAGTTTGGTGTTATCTTCTTTTATCATTATGTTGTCGGCGATTAACATCAATACACATGCGCTAATGCCGATGAAAGCACCATTTGAAGCTCTCACGGTAGATACGAAAAAACAAATATCATGTTTAGCTGAAAATATTTACTTTGAGGCTGCACACGAACCACACGAAGGCAAGGTCGCTGTAGCATTTGTAACATTGAATCGTTTGATGACCGGTAATTATGCTGATACGATTTGCGGAGTGGTCACACAGAAAACTAACGGTACTTGTCAGTTTTCTTGGTATTGTGACCCAAAAATTGTTAAACAACGCTTGACAATTCGTGAGACTCCGTTGTATAATGAGATATTAGATTTGTCCACTTACGTTTACCTCAACCTACATCGTATGAAAGATGTAACGAACGGTGCCACATATTATCATGCTGATTATGTGAATCCTGGTTGGAAGTTAAAGAAGGAGACAAAAATTGGTAAACACATCTTTTACATACGAAACGGAGACGAAATTGACCGCAACAAAAGAATCATCTAGATTAAACAAAGATTTGATTACAATAATGACAGCCTTGACTATCATGGTTTGTACCGCAATTATTGGCCTAATCGTGTATAATTTAAATGACCGCAACAACATGGCGAAAAACATTGAGGCGGCCATTGCCAAAGGAGTTGATCCGCTTTCTGTAAAGTGTGCCTACGAAACACAACCTAATTCGGTGTGTATTGCTTATTCAATGACAGGTGTTATTCCTAGTTCTAGTTCTGGTAAAAAATAATTTTTGGAGTTTGTTATGGCTACTAAGTATGCGTTTATTTGTAATGATGAGTTTGCTCGGTCTAAGATTACGATTGAGGCTGAAACACATTCTTTGACTGAGCTCATTGCTTTGTTTGAAGATTTTCTGAGAGCTTCACGTTTTTCTTTTGATGGTCACTTAGATATTATTGAAAATGAGCCAGAGATGGCAAGTGATACGAATGATGTATTTGGCCACATGGTCAATCAACATATTGAAAGCATCAATGGTTCTGAAAAATGTGAGGTATGTGGTATTTCTAAATCACTTATGGAAACACAAAGATGTTGGGATAAATCATGTCCCAAGAAAGAGGAACATGCCAACCAAGGATGAAATGAAAAAGTTTGCTTTCACCATAGACAGTATGGTAGCAAATACCGATTACACCTATCTTGAAGCAATCTTAGAATACTGTAAAGAAACTGGCCTTGAAATAGAAGTTGCAGCTTCTTTGGTTAATTCAGCTCTAAAAACGAAGATTGAATCTCAGGCTATGGAACAGAATTTATTGAAAACGAAAACCGCTAAACTGCCTATATGATAACTGGTTATGAAACATTTGGCATCTTTCAGGCTCTTAAACTTCACTTCACAACCGACAACTATGATTTCTTTAAGTATAACGGTAAGAGTAAAATCTCCGTAGAATCCTTTGAGAATCGTAAAGACAAGTATCATTTCTACAAGTTATCCCGGCGTCTTCCGAACCGAGAAGAACTGATACTCTTTATTGTTGCAAATTTACTTCACAATGATAATTTGTGGGTTGGTGATTTGTTGACCGAAGAATCTGAAACCATTTACCGTGAAAGGCAAAAGATACTTCAGAGCCTATCTTACACGTTTGAGAATGATTGTCGCCACTTGTTTGATGGCATAGACGATCCAAACGAATTGCTGCAAAGTGAATCTGGCGACTATCCTATTCTACTGACGAAGACTTTACAGAAAACCACGCAACTTGAAACCTTGTGTATACTTAATTCTATATTGAATTTCTTTCCGATGTGGACTAAGAAGATTGCCGATACAATCCACTGGCCCAACTACCGAAGAAAAGTGCTAAAGTTTGCCGCATTTTTGACTTACGATAGTGTAAAATACAAGTTGATATTGAAAAAGGTTATAAATGAAAATCAGAACGTTATATCTTGACATGGATGGTGTACTAGCAAACTTTGAAAAACGCTGGGTTGAATTGTTTGATAGTTCACCAAATGAAACAAGGTCCAAGAAAAAATTTCATCCGAACTGGAGAAAGTTTATTGAAGATAAGAACTTTGTTACACTTGATGTTTTTCCTGGTGCCAATAAACTCCTAGATTATGTGGCTTACGCCAAAGTATTCCATGGATTTGACATTGAGATTCTTTCATCAACTGGCGGCGAACAATTCCATGATGATGTTTCGGCACAAAAAGGCCTTTGGTTAATGTCACAAGGTCTCTGGTACAAACGAAACTTTGTACCTGGTCGCCGATTGAAAAGAGACTATGCTACACCAGAAACGATTTTGATTGATGATACCGAAGATGTGATTGCCGATTTTAATGAAGCGGGTGGAATCGGTATTCTTCATAGAGATGCGGAAGAAACAATCCGTATTCTGAAATCTACACTTGAAAATGACTAAATACAATTATATCATGTCATCGTGGATAACCCGTTTACATACCGTTAATACTCCGTTTATACGAAAGGAAATATATGAGTTCATTCGCTAATCTTAAGCGCAACAAGAGTTCATTTGAAAAACTCACCAAGGCAATTGAAGCCGTCAACCAACCTGCTGATGCGGGTTCAAAAGAAGACAATCGTTTCTGGCAACCACAAGTAGATAAGTCTGGTAATGGCATGGCGGTCATTCGCTTTCTGCCGGCACCTGCTGTTGATGGTGATGATGCTCTTCCGTGGATCCGTGTATTCTCTCATGGTTTCCAAGGTCCCGGTGGATGGTTGATTGATAACTGTTTGACCACACTCAACCAAAAGTGTCCTGTCTGTGAGCATAATAACATGCTCTGGAATTCTGGTATTGAAGCCAACAAAGAAATCGTCCGTAAACAAAAGCGTAAACTAAATTATATCGCTAATGTTTTGATTATTTCTGATACGAAAAATCCAGAGAACGAAGGACAGGTTAAATTGTTCAAGTTTGGTAAGAAAATCTTTGACAAAATCAGTGAGACTATGAATCCTGAATTTGAAGATGAGACACCAGTTAACCCATTTGATTTCTGGGAAGGTGCTAACTTCAAACTTAAGATTCGTAATGTTGAAGGTTATCGGAACTATGACAAATCTGAGTTTGATTCTCCCGAACCACTTTTCCGTGGTGATGATGAGAAACTTGAAGCGCTTTGGAAGAAAGAACATTCTCTCCAAGAATTTACTGATCCTAAAAACTTCAAACCATATGAGGCACTGAAAACACGCCTTGATAAGGTTCTTGGTTTTGAAGGTACACCGATTCGTTCTAAGGCCGAAGACACCGTGGCGAAGATTGATGGAGACATTGACACTTCAACCAATGGTGATGAGGATGATTTAGATTATTTCAAAAATCTAGCTGAAGAACGCTAAGAGAGACCCCGCTTCGGCGGGGTTTTTTATAGGGTGACAGTTCTACCCACCAATAATTTCATAAACTCAGAATCAACGACACTTGATGCTGAGCCCATACTACCCATACTTGCTTGAACCTGTGGCGCCTGAACGTTTACAGTAGGCGGCGATACAACAATTGGTGCTGATCCAATTTGTACTCGTGCTTGTGCGACTTCAATAGTAGCACCACTTACCCTACCACTATCAATATTCAAAGCACTCTTAAACCGTTCCATAATACTTGGAGAACTTGGTGTAACTGGTGCTTGAGACATTTGTTTGGGTGCCTCTTGTGTACCCATTGAAACATTTAGTCCAGACAAAACGTTTTTAGAATAGCTAGACATTTCTTGTTGGTCTTTTGGATCTACCCATGATTTGAGAGCTTGATTTATTGGTGTATTACCAAATTTTCTAGACCATAAATCTCTTTGTGCTTCAATACCAGCTTCCATTGTTGGAAATTTAACAAAAGTACGAACTTTACCGTCAGAACCAGTAACGGTTTTTCCTGGAACTCCACCAAACTTAGCTTGTTCTGCAAAAACTTCTGTAGGACTTTTTGCTATTATATTTCCAGGATTATTATGTGTGAAAGCTATAGAGTCTTTTTTGTTTATTCCTTCAGCGACAGCTTGATTTTTCAATAAAGTTTCTTGTTCACTTTTAGATAGACTATTAAATGTTTTTTCGCCACTAACTGGAGTAGGTGAAGTGCCTGCTGGAGTTGAAGGCCCTGCGATGCTTGGCATTTTTGATTGTAATCGTGCTACATTTTCTTCATATAATTTTGAAGGATTAGCAGCCTCTTTTAGAGCTAAATCTAAATTACCTGTTCTTCCTCCAGCGACTCCTTTTTTAGTAGCTAATAAATTAGATTCACTCGCAAAAATTGCTCGTTCTTCGGATAACTCACGGTTTAGTTGATTTATTCTTTTAATATCATATCTTGTTTTTTTATCTTCGGGTATGGCATTTTTTTCATTTAGTTCTTTTTGTTTTTTCTCAATCTCAGCAAATCTTTTTGGCACGGATTCTTCTAATTCTGATATTGTTTTTTCTCCTGTTTTATCTCCATAAAGTTTAGCTAAAGCTGCTAATCCACCAGTGGCTAAAAGACCTTTAGGACTTAATACACCAATTCCTAATGTAGATGCTGCTCCATAAGCAGCTATTCCGGCTAAAATATTTCCTTTGTTTTCATTGAAAAAATTTAGACCATAACCTTGCATATCTTTTACCACAGCGGTAAAAATATTCGTCATAATTTGCATACCTGTTTGGACGGTAGCGATTGTTTTTAAAGCTATATCTGCAAAAGTTCTTTCTATTGTTGTTAAAGTGTCTGTAAATTTTCCGCCAGTCAAATCATCAATTCTTTTTCTTAAATTTTCAGCTATATTTTTTATTTCATCAGTTATACTTTCAAAACTAAAATTTTCAAGGCCAAGTTTTTTCTTAATATCAGTCAAATCTAAATTTTGGTACATTTGATGTAGAACAAAACCTATACCAGCGGCTGCTAATAGTCCAAGTAAACCACCGCCACTTAATACACCACCTATTACATTGAAGATACCTTTTGCTGCACCCCCTAAAAAACCACCAATACCGCCAATCACACCACCAACAATTGAAGATAATCCACTAAACAAAGAACCTGCACCACCAATGGCAGTCTTGAATAATCCACCTAAGGAAGACAGTATACCTCCGGTTGTATTTGCAGCTGCAGCCACAGGACTTGGAGTAGATTTAACGCCGCCTTCTCTACGAAACCTAGATTCATAAGCCGCTTCACGTTCACCAGCTCGCATAAAAAACATATCAGCTTTATTTGTTGCTTGGCCAGTTTGTTTTTTCACAAGTCTAAAAATATTTTGGCGCATCAGATTCATATCACGAGCCATCATTGGTAAAACCAATGAATTTTTTGCTGTGATTTTTGAAGTTACTCCGACCATTCTTGTTTCTTCGGACAACGCATCAATTTTACTTTCCAAAACTGATGTTGATAAGACTGGTGCTATAGATACAGGTGACTTAGGTTTAGGTGTTGTTCCTGTGGGTGCTTTATATGATTTGAAAAAAGATGGTAATATATTCGCTAACAATCCTTTTTGGTTGAAGAATTGTCTTGGGTCTATTTTCTCTAAAGCGGCTTTGCCAACGGCTGAACCTAAACTTCCACCTGATTTTTTTTCAGCCAGATAGATTTCGGTGAGTCTGCTAGGTTTTTTGATAACAGTTTTCTTAGCCATACTATCTTTTTCTTTGTCGTTGTTGTTCTTTCAATCGTTCATTCTCTTGTTCTAAAAATTGCACTAGCAAATCAATATATACTTGTCTTTCCCAAGGTATCATGTTATCCAATTCTGTCAAACTATACTTGTGATGCTGCATTAAAGCAAAGTTGGTTTGAAAGTAATTACCAAGGGTCTCATAACTAAAATTTACACGAAAAAATTTTGAATACCTTCTATCACCATGTCCTCTTCATAGTTACATTTTGGACATTTAAAGTGTACCATCTTTTTTAATTTTGGCATTGTATCAAAAAACTTTTGCATTTTTTCTAAGTCAGATTGTTGCATGTTTTCTATGAATTCAACTATTTCTTCTTTTTCGGTATCTTTCACATAGTACATTTGATTTTCATCGTAAATGTAATCAATACAAGCAATCACAACATCTAAAATTTTGTCCATGTCTCCAGATTGTAAGTTTAATCTATCAATCATTTCAAACGTTGGATACTTCATCACGATACCAAGTTTTTTAGACAGCTCAATTTTGTTTGTGTGTTCAGGATTTTTTTCAGGATGTATATCTAAAACATTCAAATCAAACTTTACCAATCCACCACAAACTTTATCTTGGCCAGTATCATCTTTCACAGTATTATTACAATTGTATCTTAAATTTACAACTTCACCAACTGAACGAGCACGAAGTTGAATAAACAGGTGTTCTAAATCAAATACTGGTAAACTATCAATGTCAACTTTTCCAATGATGCAATTATTAATAACTTGCTTTATGATACCAATAACTTCTTTGGCATCCTCTGATTGTGCAGCCATCAGAAACAGTTTTTGCTCTTTCACTAAAAACGGTCTAAACTTTACTTTCTTGCCAGTAGAAATCAGTGTAGTTTCATAAACAGGCACATCAATTTTCGGTAACATACTAAATCTCCATCAATTAAAAAATCTTCCAAATATCTTTCCAAAAGGATTTGTAATTTTATTTTGTAGGTTTGTAACATTTTTTGCAACTGAATCACCAAACATTTGAGCCGCAGCACCAACCAAATCGTAATTGCCTTCGTAGATAACTTTATAACGTTGATAGGCGAACTGAACTCCAAGTCTGTGAAACCCATCTTCAGACCAGGCCAATGGTTGTGGTGCGACACCAATTGGAAAAGCATCAATCAATTCCACCGCATAGATTTGGCGGATAAACTCATCGTATTGTATAATCTTAATGTTCGTGAGATACCTTGACTGTTGGCCTTTTGCGTACCTTAAATTGTTTGTATCACTTGGCATGATTGAATCTACCCACTTTTCAAACAATTTTCTTTCATAAAATTCGTTAGTACAAATGAAATTTAATGTCATGTCATTGTACTGTGTTTGATATGGAACTTTATATGTTGGTCCATAAATCTTCACATCAGCTGTAGCCAGAGTTTTTCCAGGTAATTCAGCACTTTCACACTGTAATGCTAAATAACGTGATAGTGTAGCGTTATCACTTATAGATTGTTCTTCACGATTCACACCACGAATTGCTTCTGTAATGTCGGCTACAAGTGCATTAGGTAGATTGATAATTTTCTCTAAGAATGAATTTCCAACATACTGATTAATATATGCAGGTATAGGTAACACAACTTCAAAGCGATTCGGCTTGGCAAATCCCTCTTTGGCATTGACGTTAGCTAAAAATGATTGTGGTGAGAAAGCCATTAGAATTTCTTCCTAGATTCAGCGTATACTTTATTTGTACTGGCACCAACAAATGACTCCATAGGTAACATGGCTGCTATGTCCCATTCGTCAGCAGTAATCTCTAAAAACCTAGATTCTACATGTGAGAACAAATACCTTTTGATACAGGCCTGAGTTTCAAACACTTTACTTGCTCGTGAAAGTAAATTGTAGCTTAATCTAAGTTTTGTGGTCTTATCAAACTTTGTATTGTTTGCATATTCACTTAATTTATCCAAAAGAATGATACGCTGCTTTGGGTGAATGTAATGTAAATTCAACCCTAAAAATCCATCGTTATATTGTTCTATTGGTAAAACCAATGGGAACCTGTCGTAGTATGGCAGCTTATCCTTCGTTTTTGGATCGTAAAAGTAAAAATACATACGACCAATGATGGCATTATTTTTAAGTCTTTGACTATCCGCAAAAAGTGCTTGCCGACTGGGTTTCAGGGTAGGTATTTTGGCACGTAGCCATGCTCGTGCCTGGTTTGTGCGAGCGTTCAAACCCTCTTTTGCAAGGGAACTTTTTATGCGGTCGAGTAAATAAGCCATGCTGTATTTAGGTGAATTGCTAATATTGCCAACTAGAACACAATTTCATAGCATAAGTATTGGTGTCCGCTTTCAGATAATACCTAGATTCTTCTCCGTTAGAATCTTAAATTCCCATCCACGATCCTTACAGAACTCAGTAGCAGCCTTCCACTTAGAAACATTAACAGTATAAGTAATGTATTCGTTAATGAATTTCTGAGTCTTTCTTTTACGAATTGGTTGTTTAGTTTGGTATTCTGGTTTGACCTCAATTACATGGGTCATAACTGTTCCATCTTTCCTTTTGACTTTAACAATGAAATCTGGAAAGTATCTATGTATTTTATTGTCTACTGGATTATAGTATTTAATAGCCAGTTCTTCGGAAGACCAATACACCACACTTTCAGATTGGTCGAGCCAATCCATAACTTTTCTTTCCCATGTTGACCGCCAAATAATGTTTGTTGCATCACCGGCATACTTCTTGGGATTTTTGGGTATAAATTTTCCTTTATATGACATAAATACTATTTATTTCTCTTAGGAAAACCATGGCTTTATTCTCCTTCACAGATATTCGTTTTTCAACGGCCGCTAAAAGGGTTGGATTGAACGGAAAATTGGTGGGCAGTCAATATGATTCTAATCTTTATCGTTATCCAGAAGATTTAGGTGAAGCGAACAAAGGCCATTACATGGTTTTTCACATCAACGTTCAAAAGAAAACTAATTTTTACAGCCCAATGTCTTCAGATTTACCGGATATACTTAATAGTCCGAATAGAGTCACAAGTAGTTTAGCTAATGTTTCTGATGTGGCTGGATTTCTTAAACAGCAAA
>Ga0172373_10002175_pt1 | contig 30547 bp, 26 predicted proteins | sample Lak10m_2_FD_114546 | JGI IMG/M metagenome (GOLD analysis project Ga0172373, IMG submission 114546) | Freshwater microbial communities from Kabuno Bay, South-Kivu, Congo - kab_092012_10m | ecosystem: Environmental > Aquatic > Freshwater > Lake | place: Democratic Republic of the Congo...
ACACCAAGGGGCGTAGCCCTTGGACCCCAGACTAGGGGCCGGAGGCCCCACCATTTCGGGATTCTTAAGGGCTCTGCCCTTAAGGCGGGTGCGGGCACGCAGTGCCCGCTATCAAACTTCTTTTCCCTCCCCTTTAGGGGAGGGTTAGGGTGGGGTATCAATTACAGCACCTTCATCTGAGATATCTTTTTTTAATTTTTTTGCTTCTGACAAATAATTATGCTCGGTCACCACTTTTTCGCCACCTTGCAATTCCAATTCTTTTCGAGCATTTCCAGCAACTCGACCACCATCTTGAGCGGCTTTTTTAATTTCATTCAACCCTTGCGCATTTCGTCCCCGAGTTAAATTAGTGGTAGACGCCTCACCTAACATTGAAAAAATCAACTCCAGATCAGTCATATGATCTCTCAAGTTTTCTCGTTTTAAATTCTTCAACGATTTATGTTCGCCTGGCTTTAATCCAAACGTGGCTTCATGAATTTCAGACGTTAAAATAGCAAAATCTTGTTGCTCTTGAATCCCCCGATCTTCCCATTCGTCAGTTAATTCTTCACGAATGGCAATCCCACGCATCCGTTTTTCGATCCAATCATTTGAATAGCCTTTGGCTTTGTACACCGCACGGGTACGCTTCGTTCCTAATTCGGGATCTTCGATTTCTTGGATACGCTCGTAGCCCACTTTAGCTAACCACCGTTTAAATGCCTCAGCTTTTGGGGATGGGATGGATTGGATGATGCGGAATATAGATTGAGTGTTCGCACAGTTAAGCTTTTGCTTACCTCCCGACGTTTGAATTGAAAGGGGGGTGACAATTTGTCCCCACCCTTTGCTTAATTCCTTATCACGAATTCGCATCTTCTTTACATAATCAGACGGATTAGTTGTATCCGTTAACACCGCAATGATATCGGTCACAACAAACCACCATTCATTATTATGAATGATGCGGCGAACATTTTTACCTTTAAATACCGCTAATTTATGATTCATGAAAACATTCCCCTTTCTGAATTTTATTCAGCCATTTTTTAACGGTTTTAGCACCATAGATTGTGTAACTGTTGATGGGATGACGGTTGGCTTTAAATTGGCCTTGGCGATCCTATCTTAGAGTGGTTAGGGATTCATGCCTAAAATGCTGTCTACTTGTTGAATCGCAATTACATTTTTTTCATACTAAAAACAGTTATTGACTATACTCCATTATTGTTAATTAGGATAGCCATTTTTTGGATTAGAGGATTATCCAATGGGGATTCTGAGTAAGATAATGATATTTTTTTATGTGGGGGTCTATTTTATTTTTTTGGCCCCCACGCCCCCCCTGAACCAAATTAATAGTGGGTGCTGCGACCCGCGCCCGCCGAAGGTGGGGTTAAAAATGTGGGCGCTGCGCGCCCAACCCCGCCCAGGGGCGGAGGCCCTTGTCACACCGTAAATCAGGTTGCCCCTATCGGGATTCTTAAGGGGCGTAGCCCCTTAAGGCGGGTGTGGGTGCGCAGCACCCACTATCAAACTTCTTTTCCCTCCCCTCTGGGGAGGGTTAGGGTGGGGTTAAAAATGTGGGCGCTGCGCGCCCAACCCCGCCCAGGGGCTTCGCCCCTGGACCCCGAATTCAGGGTAACACCAAGGGGCGGAGCCCCTGGACCCCAAGTGGACGAAGGCACCTATTCCGCCCCATGTCTTGGGGATCTAAAGGGGTGAAACCCCTTTGCTGGGGTTTGGGGACCGCAGGTCCCCATAATAAAACTTCTTTTCCCTCCCCTCTGGGGAGGGTTAGGGTGGGGTTAAAAATGTGGGCCCTGCGCGCACAACCCCGCCCAGGGGCGGAGCCCCTTTAAATCCCCCATAACTACTTACAAATTACGTTTAATGCAGCCCCCGCTTTAAACCATTCAACCTGCCCATCATTATAGGTATGCGTTAATTTCACCTCATCAGTGGTACCATCATCATGCCTTAATCGCATGATAATCACCGATTGTGGAGCTAATTCAGTTACACCCAATAAATCAACCACATCATATTCACGAATTAAGTCATAGTCGGATGCATGCTCAAAACATAACGCCAAAATCCCCTGCTTTTTGAGATTTGACTCATGAATACGAGCAAATGACTTCACAATCACAGCCCGAACACCCAAATGTCGTGGCTCCATCGCCGCATGCTCCCTTGATGACCCCTCCCCATAATTATACTCACCTATCACCACCGTCCCAACCCCTGACTGTTGATACAATCGAGCCGAATCGGGCACCGGCATATACGCCCCCACCATCCGATTCCATACATGATTGGCCTGCTGATTAAAGGCATTGAGCGCACCAATTAACAAATTGTTCGATATTCGATCCAAATGCCCCCGATAACGCAACCAAACCCCCGCCTGCGAAATATGATCCGTGGTGCATTTGCCTTCGGCTTTAATTAATATCGAAAGCCCACTTAAATTTGTCCCCTCCCACGCAGGAAAAGGAGCCAATAATTGCAACCGCTCCGAATCGGGCGATACCAGAACCTGCACGTCAGACCCATCCTCAGACGGGGGATTAAAGCCCGTCAAATCCAAAACAAAACCAGTGGGTGGCAACTCATCACCAATAGGCGGTGACAGTCGAGTGGTTGTACCAGGCAAGGGATCCGTAAGGGGATTAAACCGCAAATCACCCGCAATCGCCAACGCCGTCACCACTTCAGGTGAGGCTACAAATGCATGGGTATGGGCCTGTCCATCATTACGTTTTGAAAAATTTCGATTAAATGAGGTTACAATTGAATTGGGAGCCCCCCCCGCCTCATCATGCCGCTTCCACTGCCCAATACACGGACCGCAAGCATTGGCCAACACAACAGCACCCATCCGATCAAACACCGATAATATCCCCGCCTTGTCCGCCGTGGCCCGCACTTGCTCCGATCCGGGGGTCACCGTAAACAACGCCTTTGATGTCAAGCCGTTTTCCACCGCCTGATGGGCAATGGATGCCGCCCTCGCCATATCCTCATATGACGAATTGGTACAAGACCCAATTAACCCAACTGACACCGTGGACGGATATTGATTGGCATCCACAGCCTGCTTAAACTCCGAAATAGGCCATGCTTTGTCGGGTGTAAAGGGGCCATTAATATGAGGCTCAAGGGTGTCTAAATTAATGTCAATCAATTGATCATAATAATCAGAGGGTGATAACAACACACCCGAATCAGGACCCAATTCAGCATGCCAATCCCCCAATGCATCAATCACCTCAGAACGCCCCGTTGCCTGCAAATACATCCGCATTTTATCATCATAGGGGAATAGGGAAGAGGTGGCCCCAATTTCAGCTCCCATATTACAAATGGTACCCTTACCGGTACAAGAAATATGCTGGACACCCTCACCAAAATATTCCACCACATGATCCGTACCCCCCGATACCGTCAACAAGCCAGCAAGTTTGAGTATCACATCCTTCGGGCTCGCCCATCCCGATAATCGCCCGGACAAGCGGACCCCAATGATTTTGGGCACCTTTAATTCCCACGGCAACCCAGCCATGGCATCCACCGCATCCGAGCCACCCACCCCAATGGCCAACATACCCAACCCCCCAGCATTGGGGGTATGTGAATCGGTTCCAATCATCAGTCCCCCCGGAAAGGCATATTGCTCCAAAACCACTTGGTGAATAATACCCGACCCAGGTTTCCAAAACCCAATACCATGTCGCCGAGACACCGATTCCAAAAATGCATATACTTCCAGATTATCAGACAACGCACGAGACAAATCGGTTGAGGCTCCAGATTGAGCCATAATTAAATGATCGCAATGAACCGTGGTTGGAATGGCAACAGCAGGACGTCCCGCTTGCATAAATTGCAACAATGCCATTTGAGCCGTTGCATCCTGCATGGCCACCCGATCCGGCTTAAAATTCGCATAATCCTCGCCACGACGGTACGGTGACAGGGGCAAATCACCCATCAAATGGGTGTAAAGTATCTTCTCGGTATAAGTCAAGGGACGGCCCAAAATAGAACGAACCAACGGCAATACCGACTGAAAGCGATGATACGATTCAAGAATCGATGAAATATCTAACATGCCATCTCCTTACACGGTGTTAATGGGACGATTTTTCACCAACCACCGCGGGTCGTACGGGGCTTTTAATCGGTAAAATTTCACTTTCAAGCGGGGAACGAAAATCGCGAAACCACACATCAGCAAAGGTAAATAAGAAAAATAAAAATAAAAACAGTAAACTCGATAAAAAGGCAAACCGATTAAACGCATCGTCCCACCACAACCCCATAAAAACAAACATCACCACACTGGCTTTAATAATGGCAACCAACAAGGCCACAATTAAATTAAAAGAGCCAAAGTTAATCTGGGCAATCGCAACCGTAATAACCGTTAAAATCAGGAGAGCCCCCAAGGCACCCACATAAACTGAGGTAGGAACAATAAAATGATCGTGATGAGACTCTTGTGACATATAATTACCCCACTAAATAGAATAATGGAAATAGAAAAATCCATACCAAATCAACAAAATGCCAATACAACCCCACCATTTCAACTGGTGTAAAGAACCCACTATAAAAGTGGCCCTGGCGATTGCGTTTCATTAACCAGACAATCAATCCAATACCAATTAAAACATGCAAGCCGTGCAAGCCCGTCATTGTAAAGTAAATCCCAAAAAACAAGTGAAGATGCTCCGAAACACCCACCCCCGAAAAAAACTTGGCAGGTAAAAACCCATGGTGAATTTTGTCCATATATTCAAAATATTTCACCACCAAAAACACCCCTGCTAATGCGGCCGTAATACCCAAATACCGCTGTGCCAGTCGCTGACGATTCCGCTGAATGGATTGAACCGCCATAACAATCGTAAAACTACTCACAATTAAAACCAATGTATTAAAAGCACCCATCTTCCAAGACAAAATGCGATGGGCCTCAACAAACATCTCCGGATACCGCCAACGCAAAAAACCATAAGCCACAAACAAGGCACCAAAAAACAAGACTTCGGTTACCAAAAATAACCACATTCCAAACTTAGCTGAATCAAATTCTTGCTTGGCCGTCGCAAAGTGATGGGCCACTTGATGGGTTTGAATCGGAACGTCAGGTGCATTCATGATTTGGCTACTCCATACTCATACGGATCCGTGGTTACAACAGGGGTATCGTGAAAATTCTCAGTAATCGGCGGGCTATCCGTTTGCCATTCTAGGGTGGTGGCTCCCCACGGATTAGCCGGAGCCGGTTTGCCATTCATAATAGAATCAATTAAATAAAATGCCATAATTAAAAAACCAATCGCCAAAACCCATGTGCCGGATGTTGAAAAAGCATGTAAAGGTTGAAATTGATCGAGGTAATTATAATAGCGACGTGGCATCCCTTTTGAACCCAGTAAAAACTGGGTGAAAAACGTCATGTTGAAGCCAACCATAATGAACAACCACGCAACAAACGCCCAAAACTCACTATACATTTTACCAATCATTTTAGGCCACCAATAATGCAACCCAGATAAAAAGGCAATGGTCGTGCCACCCACCATCACATAATGGAAGTGGGCCACAACAAAATAGGTATCATGCAAATGAACATCTAAAGATAAAGACGCCAACATGACGCCCGTAAATCCACCCACACAAAACATAAATAAGAAGGCCGCAAAATATAAAAAGGGTGCCCGCAAATCGATACTTCCTCGATAAAGGGTTGATACCCAATTAAAAATTTTAATGGCAGACGGAATGGATACCAAATACGTTAAAAATGAAAAGATAACGGCCGCGTAATCAGATTGGCCAGACACAAACAAGTGGTGCCCCCAAACCAAAAAAGAAATAATGGCAATGGCCAAGCTAGATAGGGCAATGAGGCGATACCCAAATATCTTTTTAGATGCCATGGCCGATACCACTTCACTCATAATACCCATGGCTGGCAATATCATAATGTACACAGCGGGGTGACTGTAGAACCAAAAGAAATGTTGAAATAAGATAGGGTCCCCACCCAAAGCAGGGTCAAATATACCAACCCCCAATACCCGCTCCAATACAAGCAATACAATGGTAATGCCCAATACAGGGGTGGCCAATACTTGAATGATCGCCGTCGCATACAACGACCATACAAATAAGGGCAATCGAAACCAAGTCATGCCAGGTGGGCGAAGCTTGTGGATGGTTACAATAAAGTTAAGGCCCGTAAAAATAGAAGAAAAACCCAATATAAAGGCTCCCATTGTCATTGAAATAACACTGGTATCTGTCGTCGAGGAATAAGGGGTATAAAATGTCCATCCCGTGTCCGCAGCCCCCGCCACCATCGAATACACACAAAAAATAGCCCCCAAGACATATATATACAAACTAGCCAAATTAAGTCTCGGGAAGGCGACATCTTTGGCACCTAGTTGAAGGGGTAAGATAAAATTGCCCAACGATGCCGGAATGGACGGGATAATAAATAAAAAGGTCATAATGGCCCCATGCAATGTAAACATCTGATTATACTGCTTGGCTGTAAACAACAACTTACCCGGATTAATGAGCTCAAGCCGTAAGGCTAGGGCAAAAAAGCCACCCAATCCGAATGAAATGGCAATAAATAACAAGTACATTAACCCAATTCGCTTATGGTCTAAGGTAAATAACCAAGACCGCCATCCCGTGGTTGAATTCAAATAATTAGTGGTGCTCGCTGTATCCGTCATGCCCATATCCTTTCTACTTTACCTTCTTAATATACTCAATAAGGGCGTCAATTTCTCGATCCGACAATAACCCTTGATATGCCGGCATAACAGGCCCATACCCTACAACCACATGCTTACCGGGAATCAGAATCGACTCTTTAATGTAATTCTCATCGGCAACAGCTGAAGACCCATCCACAAATGCTCGCTTGGCTCCAAATAATCCCTTCCAAGTAGGGCCTACTTTGGCCGATCCATCAATGGAGTGACACGTAACACAAGCTTTACTGGTATACAATTTTTCGCCCAATTCATCGAGGGGAAGATCATCCCCACCAGAACCCTGCGTGGCCAACCACTTCTCATATTCTGGCATTGAAACAACCCGAATCGATGCCAACATATCAGAATGGCCGTCCCCACAATATTCCGTACAAAATATTTGATAGTTACCCTTCTTAGTGGGCTCAAACCACAATTTGGTATATCGATTGGGAATCACATCCCGCTTAACCCGAAAATTAGGAATATAAAAACTATGCAATACATCATCGGAGGACATCAATAACTGAATTGGTGTATTAACCGGCACCACCAACTCCCCCAAGGTTTTGGTACCGTTGGGATATTCAAAGGCCCAAAACCATTTTTTACCCACCACTTTGATTTGGGTTGCCTGCTGAGGCGCAATCGCCATGTGCAAATAATCTTTAAAACTAACCACGAAAATACCCATTACCAAAATAAGTGGGGGAATCGTCCAAGATAATTCCAACCACGTATTATGGGTTAAATTCTCATGATTATCCGCCTTGGCATGAACAGATTTTCGATATTTCCAAATAAAATAAATAGTCGCCACCAAAATACCCAACGATATAATAATGGAGCCATAATAAATAAAGTTGAACATACCATCCACACTGGCCGCAAACGTGGAAGCCTGACTAGGAAACCATGTATTACCAGTGGCTATTAACGATTCGTGTATGATTTTATTGTCCATTTGATTTCTCGTTTCTTTTAAGTGTTAATAATGCGATTAATCCACCCAATATCACGACAAAGATCCCCGCCCCAATTTTCATGACATTGCGTGCATGCACCGCATACCCCCGCTTGTCTGGATCGTAGTTATAGCAAAAAAGCATCATTTTTTCGATTGTTGAAACTTGTTTGCGATCCGACGCTTCTAAAATCGCCAACTTTAAATCCTTTGGTTTGAATTCAATCCCATACAATAAACGGGTGACCGTGCCACCAGGAGCCAATACAATAACCCCCGCAGCATGAGCATATTCTTTTGTTTTAGTATCATAATAATATGTGAACCCAACCGAGGAAGCGATTGATTTAACCGATTCAGCCGTACCAGTAAAAAACTGCCAAGATGCCCCCCCTACTAGACCCTTTGTGTAACGGTCTTGAAATGCCTTGGCCGTGGCTGGGGTATCCAATGGGTCAATGCTAATCGTTAAAACATTGTAGCGGTCTCCCAGTTGCAAATCCGTGCCTTGAACCGCATCACGAAGACCCGTCAATACCAAGTTACACAACATGGGGCAAGTGTAATAGGCAAAAACCACAATCGTGGGCTTAAATGGGGAAATCAAACTGGACATCGGTACCGATTCACCCCGTACATTGGTAACCCGCTGGGCTAACGGCAACTGGTTCCCCAATCGCTCAACCAAGCCGGATCGCTGAACGGGTTCCGGCGCAACCGAATCAGCCGCCATCACCATTCCCGAACACATCCATAACAGAAGAATGCCCCTAGCAATCACTTTAGATACCGCTGTAAAACCTGTGTCTTCGCTTGTTCAATGGGAAGCTGAACCACCCCTTTTTCACGATCAATCCACTTGTAAGAAGTAAGAGCATCAGACTCAGCGCGCCGTAACGTGGCCAATTCATAAGACAAGCCACCGCGATCCTGCATACCATCAAAATAAGAAGATGCTGCGGCACGATAAATCATCGACCCCGCCACCACAGAGGCTAACACCCCCCCCATAATGAGAATTAAGTAGATCCACAATTTTCCGGAATGTGGCTCATTATGAAACTCAGTTACATGTCCAGACATCGAATACCCTCCATTCATTAGGTGTGATACGTTAACGACTCAGGTAAGCGTGGATCGCCGACGGGAACCAACGACTGTCGCCCCAATCGCCACCAAAACACCCCCAAATACAAGCCAGCAATCCCCAAAAAAGCAACCACATCATCGAACGAAATGTGAATACCATTGGGGGAGGCATTGGGCATAATAACCCAATACAAATCCAAAATGTGCATCGCCAAAAACCACGTCATAACCACGGCTTGAACCGTGAGATTACGGCGCATGTGCTTGGACATAAAGAAAACGAAAGGTAGAAAAAAGTGGCCAACCGTCAAAACAACGGCAACCGTATTCCAAGATCCTTTAAAGTGGGCCATATACCACACCGCTTCTTCGGGGATATTTGCATACCAATACAAAAAATATTGGCTGAATGAAATATACGCCCAAAATATATTAAAACCATACACCAATTTGGCCAAATCATGAAAATGGGGAAGTCGTAAATAGTCTGCTAAAAAACCAGCACGCTTTAAACACAACAGTATCAGCACCGTTACAGCCAAGGCAGACAAAATACTGCCGGCAAAAAAGTAAACCCCAAACATGGTGGAATACCAGTGGGGGGTAACCGACATAATCCAGTCAAATGAGGCAAATGTTTGGGTTAACCCATAAATAAGAACACCCGCCGTGGCAACAGTTTGTAAGCGCAAGGTGATACTAGAATCACCCGATTGATCTTGGGAAACACTGCGTTTAAAGAATACCCACGCCAATCCACCCCATGCCAAAAAATAAATCACAACGCGAACCAAAAAAAATGGAATATTAAGATAAGGGGCTTTAACCTGCAAAAAATGATCATGGGCCACCGCCTCTGCGTGGGTCCAATGATATAATTCAGGCATGGCAACCAAAATTGGAATAAATAAAATAGCCATTAACGGAATATTCATGGCCAATGTTTCAGGAATGCGACGAATCGCGACACTCCACCCAGCCCGAACCAAATGCTGAATAATCACAAAAAAGAGGGCCCCCAATGTCATGGATAAAAAAACGGAATACGCTGTTAAATAAGAAAACGCATAATGATGGGGATTGGAACGAAACAAAAACAACCCAACCAAAAAGAAAAAAGCGCCAACGGAGACACTAACAAGTGGCAATCGATCTTTTAAAAAACCCGTTAAATACACTGCATCACGTTTCATGCTTCTATCCATTCCTTTACTTCAATAATCGCCGCATGGAAACAGGGACATCTTCCATGGTGGCATTGCGGGATTGTTGCAATGCACGGATATACAACACAATCGCCCAACGATCTGCCACAGGCACTTGTTTTCGATACGCTGGCATGGTGCGAACCCCATTGGTAATCACATCAAACAAATAGCCATCCGATTCGCCGATCAGACGAGGGTCAGCCAAGCTGGGGGGGGGGACAAATCCACGGTTAATGACAGGGGTTTTTAAATGCCCCGTTTGGCTATGACAAACGGCACAATAAATATTAAATCGCTCCTGCCCCCGATCCATCATGGCTTGGTTCACTGAAACTGGTATGGTTGAAACAAACGAACCGGTATCATTGCGACCCGTTACGTACTCCGTCGATCGATTATCTGATCGATGGGGATCTAAGATCCCCCGATGCCCATCCCCCCAAGCCACCGTGCCACTGGGAACCGGCATGGGTTTGGTTTGGGCCTTAACCTTGGGTTGCCAATCAAAATTAGGGTTCAAATGAATGGGCTCATCTGATGAGCGATACCCACGGCAACCAGAAACGGTTAGAACCGCAACCAATACAATCATGATACTTACAACACTAGTCTTCAATTGTTTCAATTCCAACACTCCCAATCGATCGCAATAAATCCGCCGTTTCGACCTGTGAATAACGGGGGTCATCCGAATCAACGGATACAAAAAAGCCATGCGATGTGACCTTCAAAAAAGATTTTTTACGAAAGAGCGGATGATACAACTGAGGCAATTTATTTAAGGCAAACATCCCAAAAACAGCCCCAAACCCTGACAACAATACCATCAACTCAAAACAAATCGGTACAAACGCTTGAAAACTAAACAATGGCTTACCACTGGTAACAATCGGGTATGCCACAACCGATACCCACCATTGCAATAATAAGGCAGAAGATAAACCAATGGCCCCACACGTCACCACGATCCATCCCAAGACGGAATCTTTGATTCCCATCGCATCGTCCATACCATGAATCGGAAACGGACTATATACCTCAAACTGACGATACCCCGCGTCTCTCAAGGTCTCCGCCGCTTTTAATACTGCGGCCGGAGACAAAAATTCTGCTAACAATCCTATGGGCTGATTTGAATTCATATCTAGTGCACACCTCCGTGATGATGATGAGGATCCGCTTCTGGCATGACCCCTTTCACTTCAGAAATGGCAATCGCAGGCAAATATTTTAAAAACAGCAAGAAGAATGTCAAAAACAAACCGAAGCTACCAATAAATTGACAAACTTCAACCCAAGTGGGGCTGTAATAAAACCAAGAGGATGGTAAAAAATCGCGATGCAGAGAAGTAGCGGTAATCACAAATCGCTCAAACCACATCCCTATATTCACAATAATTGAAATGACAAACATGGCTGGAATACTGCGTCGAATCTTTTTAAACCAAAATAGTTGAGGAAAAATAACGTTGCAACTAATCATGGTCCAATACGCCCACGCATACGGCCCAAAGGCTCGATTCACAAAGGCAAACCCTTCATACGGATTACCCGAATACCACGCAATAAAAAACTCCATTCCATACGCATACCCCACCATGGTACCCGTAGCCAAAATAATTTTATTCATGGTTTCAAGGTGGTGCATGGTCATAAATGACTCAAGCTTAAATAACTTTCGGGCAATCACCATCAACGTAACCACCATTGCAAACCCAGAAAAAATAGCACCCGCCACAAAATAAGGAGGAAAAATCGTGGTGTGCCAGCCCGGTAATTGCGAGACCGCAAAATCAAAACTAACAATTGAATGCACCGACAATACCAATGGGGTTGAAAGGGCTGCCAATATCAAATAGGCTCGCTCATAATGTTGCCAATGTCGGTTGGCCCCACGCCAACCCATGGCAAAAATGCCATACCAAATTTTGCGGGTTTTGGTAACAGCACGGTCACGCAATGTCGCTAAATCGGGAATTAAACCCACATACCAAAACAATAAAGAAATGGTGAAATACGTTGAAACAGCAAAGACGTCCCACATTAATGGGCTTCGAAAATTAACCCACATGGCCATTGAATTTGGAATGGGGAACAAATAATACGCAACCCATACCCGCCCAACGTGGAAGGCGATATAAATGCCCGCACACATAACCGCAAATATGGTCATGGCTTCCGCAAATCGATTAATGGAGGTTCGCCACTTTTGACGAAATAAAAATAGGATGGCCGATATAAGGGTGCCCGCATGCCCAATTCCAACCCAAAATACAAAACCAACCAAATCCCATCCCCACATAACAGGGTTGTTCAACCCCCAAACACCCACACCCGTCCACACCAATTTACCCAACATGGCCAACATTAAAGACAACAAAGACACCGCCACCGCAAAAGAGGCAATCCACCACTTGGGGGCTTTTTGCTCAACAGGGGCACACACAGCATCTGATACCGACTCAAACGTATGTCCCCCCAATACCAATGGGGTTCTTACCGATGGATCCTCTACTATCACGCTCATATCATTAGGACTCCTTCACTAAGGCTGGGTTTGGATTTGCAATGGATGCCAAATAAGTGGTGCGTGCTTTTAAGTGCAACTCCTCTAAAATGGCATAATTTCGACGATTCTTTTTCTGCTTGGCCACCCGACTATCTGGGTTGCGAATATCCCCAAACACAATGGCGTCAGCCGGACAGGTTTGCATACAGGCCGTCTTAATCTCACCATCAACCAATGCGCGAGACTCATTTTTGGCCCGAATACGCCCCTTTGAAATACGTTGCACACAATAGGTGCATTTTTCCATAACGCCACGCATTCGAACCGTTACCTCAGGATTAAACTGCTTCTGAATCGATGGGTCCGGCTCTCTCATGTAATCGAATAAATGCTGACGATTTTTTGCCACTGACTGAGGATTTCGCTGATGATAATCCAAGAAATTAAACCGTCTTACCTTAACCGGACAGTTATTGGAACAATATTTGGTGCCAATACAACGATTGTATACCATATCATTCAGACCTTCTTGACTATGAACCGTTGCACTAACAGGGCATACTTGCTCACAAGGTGCATTTTCACATTGCAAACACGTCATGGGTTGGTGACGAACCTCAGGGTCTTCAACCGATCCCTCAAAATAACGATCCAAACGAATCCAATGCATCTCTCGACCATTGGCCACTTGATCTTTACCTACAATTGGAATGTTATTTTCAGCCTGACACGCAATTAAGCAGGCATTACAACCTGTACATTTACTTAAATCAATCGATAAGCCCCATTGATTACCCTCGTCATACGCAATCTCTTTCCAAGACGATACCATGGGGAAGGCATGTTCTTTGTGCGCAAAATGAGGGTTATCCTTCCACTCACTAACCGAAACATGTTTGACCAAATCCCTCGCTTCCATTGACCCATGTTGTTGCGTAGTCGCCAACACATAGGTCCGCCCCAAAGGAGCAACCGTTGCCCCCGCCACATACGTCATCCCAGACTGCCTCAACGGGAACACATTAAATCCACGCCCTTGGCCAATACGCCCATCCACCGATCGACCGTATCCCCCTATTAATCCGATACACCCGTCAGCGGCACCCGGCTGAATCATCACAACCGTATCGATAGATCGCCCCAAGGCCGATATACGAACCATATCACCCGTTTTAATACCCAATAACTGAGCCGTGGCACTACTAACCATGGCCGCATTATCCCACGTTAATTTTGAAATGGGATCGGGCAACTCCTGTAACCATCCATTATTTGAAAACCGGCCATCCCATACCTTGTAATCAGGATAAAATACCAACTCCAACCCCGTTTTTGTTGCCTTTGGGGGTGTAAATGGAAAGGACTGGGGGAGAGGTGGGTCGGTAGGGGTGCCAATTGAGACAATGCCATCCCTTAACCACTTTTGCCACACGGTATCGGAATCAGAACCAGCCCCTTTGTAAGTAGCACGAACCAAGTCTCGATCCGATGGCACCTCATCCCCCATAACCATTGCACCCAAAAAAGCCACGTCACTCAGTGATTCCCCCAGTGGCTCAATCAAAGGTTGCACAATGGCCACCGAGTTATCGACCCCCTTGGCATCCCCCCATGATTCTAAATAATGTGACCTTGGAACCACCCATTCACATGCCATCGATGTTTCATTTTTAAATTGGGTCAAATGAACCGAATGAGGCACCTTTTGCAAGGCCTCTTTAATCACCAGATTCCCCGGTGCGTTATAAACAGGATTCCCGCCTATCACAATCGCAGTGGTAATGCCTCCCGACATCATGGCTTTTGTGGCCTGTTGCAAGCCCGCCTCTCCCCATTGAATGGAATTGGCAACCGCAAACTCAGCGGAAGGAAACCGATAATATGAAATCCCCGACCCATTGGCACCCAACACCGAATTAATGGCATAGGCCAATGCATGAACAAAGGCTGGTTGTTGTGAGCCCACAACCAGCCCCCCCACACGACCTGGAGCCAACAAATCCGCCACCATGGCTTTAACCACCGCCACTGGCAATACCGTCTTAACCGGCCATCCCGCCAAACCATCCGACAACAAGGAACGATTACCCACTTTGGCTGCCACCGCACGGGCAATTTGTACAACAGCATACCCAACATCACTGGGCTTCAATCGATACCGATGATCGGCCTTGGTTCCAGTTAAAGAATAATGAGACTCCACCACATACAAGCGATTCAACCCACGATGGTGCTCGGGTTGGCGACGTGCTGCAAATTGACGGGCCGATCGAACCGACTCAGGATCTGCCCCCAAAAAGTCAGACCCAATGGATACCACACAATCCAACTGCTCATAATGGGGCAAGGGCAACAAAGACGCCCCCGTAACCGACTGCAATGCAGATGCTTGGTGATCCAACCCAAATGGATCAGACATCACCACCATTGCTTGGGGAAAACGAACTTGAAATTGAGACAATAAGCGATGGGCCGTTGGGGAAGCCAATGACTCAGCCAAAATTAAAACCGACTTGCCTTGTGTCTGATCCGCTTCAGCCAACCGCTTGCCCAACCAAGCCGAAAACAGGTCGGGCGTGGATACTTGATGGCGACGCAAGGGACGTTGCAAGCGGTCCGGATCGTATAATTCCAACACCGATGCTTGGTGCCATACCGACGCCCCACCAACCGAAGAGGGATGCAATGGATTGCCCTCTAATTTAGTGGGTCGCCCCTCATGACTTTCAAGTAATACCCCCATTACGTGATGCCCCAACGACATGGCAGTTGCATAATGAATGTGCTCACCAGGAATCAGCCCGTCTGGGGCAATCGCATACGGCTGAATGAATTGCTTGGGTTTGCGAATCGGACTGCATCCTGCCACCCCCGCCAAGGCAAGAGATGCACCCATCATTTTTAAAAATGTACGGCGCGAGACCTCATCCTCTAATATAGATGCCCCCTCAGAAAACTCCCGATCCACCATTGGCTGAACCGAAGGATCCCCCGTACGCTCCTCAATACTACGCCACAATGACTGCTCTAACGGTGACATGTGCTACAATCCTCTCCTGGCCGAATTGAATTCGCCTCTTTAATTTGACGACCCATTTCCACTTGATTGGGCGATTTCCAATCCAACTTGAATACATACTTTTTGGGCCTGAGGTGCTGTTCTGGGGCCCGATGACACTCCAAACACCAACTCATACTCAACGGCTTGGCTTGGTGTACGACTTCCATCTGATCAACCCTGCCATGACAACTCACACATGAAATACCCGAATTAATATGACGAGAATGATTAAAATAGGCATAATCAGGTAATTTATGAACCTTCACCCATTGAATGGGGACCCCCGTCACGGCACTTTGTTTGATCTTTTTAATATGGGGACTATCCACCTTAATTTGATTATGACAATTTAAACATGTTTCGCTAGACGGTACATTTGAATGAGCGGCCGTCTCAACATTGGTGTGGCAATACCGACAATCCAAACCCAATTCGGAAACATGCAACCGGTGACTGTAGGGAATGGGTTGCTTGGGCATATACCCAACCTCCAAATGTTTGGGACTAAACCAATACCAAAAAACAAATACAATTAGTACAAACAAGCCCCCGCCACCGAGCAAGAAAAAGATGGGCAACCGATTAACCCATTTCGGGAAAACATATAATGAAACGTTATCTTCTGATGCCATGGGATTCCTTCTTTTAGAAATTTTGTTCTGGCCGACTCAATGATCGACCTAATATAGAAAGGCACCCTATGTTACCAAAAAGCATGCCATTCGAAAAGAAAAAAAGAAAAACACCCGATCTTACCATCACCATAAAATGCCCCCCCCACCCTTGGCGATTCGTGCTTGGCCCCTCTTTTTCAAACAAGAAATCAACTCAAATGACGGGTTTCAAACCTGTTACATCGTTTTTTTTCGATTAAACGTGTAATGAAGGGGAGCGTTGAGCCATTTTTGTGACCACTCACAAATCGAGTCAGCCGTTACTTTGGTAATGAGTGCATCTGTTTTGGCATACCGCTCGTAACCCAACCCCAATAATTCATCGATGGCCATTTCGCTAACAAAAGCAGCGGTATCCGCCCGACGTTCACGCGCCACAAATCGCAATTGGGCCACCACTTCAGACACCGTTTCAGAGGACAATGGCTTGGTTTTAAGCAAGTGAACATTTTCATCAATTAATTCAATCACACGGGATTGTTGTTCATCAGATGTTAAGGCGCAGACCATCAAATACCCCGCATCCAAGCCCGAAAACTGGGTGCCATGAACCATATACACCAGCCCCTCTCCCCGCAACGCATAATGCAATAACCCCCCAGGATAATGATACCCCGTTAAGGCGGCTATCACCGCATCCAACTCACTCCCCCCCTCTATGTCCGAAAGGGTCGTGCCAGGGTACACCGTCATGCAAGCTGCCACATCATGATGAATGTCACCCGACAAGGGATGTTTGGGATAATTTGGTACGACCACTGGATAGTCCCATGGTGTCAGCGGTGGCTCTAAGCGACCCAATGTCTCACCCAATTGATCGATCACCTGATCCCAATCAACTTGCCCACTCACGGCCACCACCATCGATCGAGGGTCTAGCAAGGCATTCCACCAGTCGGTACAAGCCGACAATGTCAGTCGCCCCACGCTGGATTCTTCACCCAATTCCGGCATGGCATAGGGATGCTGACCAAAAAAGTGACGGCGGAATTGAACCAACCCATGCCGATACCAGTCATCGGGACGAGATTGAATCAGATTAATACTTTGCTTCATACTTAACGCAAGGTCATCTGGGTGGAATGTGGGATGTAATATGGACTGCATCGCAACGGGTAATAAGTCAGTGAGGGTATCCGGCAAACAATGTAAGGTAACCGCCAATGAATGTTTACCATGACTGGCCCCAAACAAAGCCCCTCGGGATTCAAAAAATGAAACCAAATCTGACTTGGCCCATCCCTCACAACGTTGTCCGATTAAATCAGCAACCACCGATCCAATTCCATTGTTGTCGGGATTTTCAGCCCGAATTCCCGCTTTAATCAACCATTTAATACTGGCCCGGGGTGACGAAGGATCGGGAATACCCACCACCCGCACCCCATTCGGAAAGGTATAAAACCGATGGGGAGACTGAGACGGGGACGTGAGAATCTCGGTTGGAATCGTCGCATTCCGGGGAATCAAGCTGGTGGTTACCATCCGTTTTGGATCCAAATAGCGATTGGCCACGGCCAACACCTGCTCCAGTGTCACCGATCGATAGCGATCTTCATAATCGAGTGAAAAATAAGGATTCCCCGCTACCAATAAGCCCATGCCAACCCGCGACACTTCATCATCAATCGTCGTCACAGATAACGCCTCTTCAGCCCGCCGCTGTTGTTTGGCTGCATCAAGTCGGTCTTGGGTCACGCTCTTGGATAAATGTGTCAATTCGGTGTGAATGAACTGGGTCACCGTTTCAATATCTTGCGGTTCCAGTTCCAACTGAAAATCAAAATAACCAGATGTGTAATGAGGGGTCAAAGACGATGAAAAAACAGAATAGGCAAGTTGGGATTCCTCAACCACCGTTCGATATAAAATGGAGGCCATGCCGTTGGTTAAAATGGTTGATAATAAATCCAATGCATGGGCATCGTCATGGTGCAATGGTACCGTTGCAAAACGCAAATTTAAATGGGCATTTTGACAATCCCAAGATCGACTTTTTAATCGGGTCGTAGTGGGTGGGTAGTCCACGACACCAACCCCAGCCGGAGGTGCCAATGATGGCATTGTGTCATACGCGGATTCAACCCATGGCATCACCTGATCGGGCGGGTAGGGGCTTCCCACAATGGCAATCATGTTAGACGCGGTGTAGTGTTGCTGATAATACGTTGATAAGTCATCTAGGGTGGTGGATAAAAATGAATCTAGGACCCCAATAATCGGATAGCGACAAGGGTGAATAGTAAAGAAGTTGGATTGACATAATTGATAAAATACACGCCCCAATTCCGCATTTCCTTTTTCAATCTCTCGGGTAATGACCTCTTTTTCTCGATTAAATTCCGTATCATTAAATGCATGATGCCCCAGCCATTCGGCTATGACATGAATGGCAAGTTGGGTATGCTCAGGGGAGGTGGTAATGTAATAACAGGTGTGATCGAGTGTCGTATACGCATTGTAGGCACCACCCATTTGGTGAACCAAATGCTGATAATCGGTTTCAGATCGCATCTTGGTAGCACCCCCAGCCACTAAGTGTTCCAAAAAATGGGATAGCCCCTTACCCAAGTGACCCCCTTCCGTCATGGAGCCTGCTTTGACAATGGTTTTTACCGATACAATGGGGGTATTGGGGTCGTATATCAGGGCAACCGTTAACCCATTTTTTAATGTTGTTACCGTTACGGGCCTACGATTCTGCATCATGCGTCACCTACTCATTTAAATTTAAAGGGTGACTATATCATGGGAGCCAGAACTTTGGCAGGGTATAAACCAGCCACATGGGCTCTGCTCAGGCACCTCATTCCGTTCCCCATCACCTAAGATTCCACCGCTTTGATCACCATTACCGTCATATCATCATGTTGCCGATAATTGGTAAATTGATTGAATGTTTCTATTAATGCATCTTTAATTTCGGTGGCATTGTGATGAGCATGTTGAATAAGGATCTCAATCATTCGGTTTTCACCAAAGGGATCTTGCATGTTAACCCCATCCCTAAATGCATCTATAACCCCATCGGTAATGAGTAGTAACACATCCAATGAGGCCATTTCAAATGAATAATCCCTTGCACCAAAACCCACTTCCCCCATTCCCATCGGAGATGCTAACTGGTCAACAGGAATAATGGTCACCTCATGTCGCTGGTGGTGGTACCAATACACATTGCAATGATGTCCAGCTACCACAAATCGACGTTGATCGGGAGTAAATAAGGCCATTACACCAACGCTCTTTTGTTCGCTTAAGCGCGATATATTATGAGACAAAACCTGATCAACTCTTGCCAATAAATCCGAGGGAGACACCGAATGAATGGATTTTACCAAGGTATAAATTGTGCTCTGTAACATGACCATCACCATCGCAGACCCCATGCCATGCCCCATCACATCCCCTAAAAATACCCAGTGGCCTTGGTTCGTTTGAATCACATCATAATAATCACCCCCCACCTCATCTAATGAACGACACGTAACCGCCACTTGAAAGCGAGGAATCCAAAGCGATTGGGGCAACAATTCACCCTGAAAATGGTGGGCCAATGCGACCTCAGTCTGAATCGCCCACTGGCGAATTCTTTCCACAGCCAAGGAGCCCTGCTGAGCGATCAATTCCAATAATGCCTGATCCTCAGCGGTCATGCCAAGATGGGTTACCTTGGGTGCCACCAACGCCACCCCCACTAAATGGTTTTCCAGCCAAAACGGGATACAAGCTAATTTTCCCAACTGACGAAGCCATTCCCCTCCCTCACCAGCCAATACAACCCCCCTTGACGAACGACATGCCAATAGTGAGGCTCTTATCTCATCATTCCATTCAAAGGGGCCATTGGGCACCCATTTCATCAAAAAATCCACATGCCATTCTGGGGATATGACCCAATCCACAGCACCCATTTCCAATTCGTTGGTTAGAAATTGCTGAATTTGTGCCTGCAGCATTGCCATACTCCGAACCCCCTCCATGTGTTTCAGCAGTGATAAACTGAATGCCTTAAACCCATACCTGCCTCGAAAAAACTTTTTTTCTACATCCGTTTGAATGAATAAGCGAAGCCTTGAAAAAATCATGGCCAACCCGATCACCAACGGCACCCCCATCCAAACCTGACGACCCCCCCATGCCCATTCTAATCCCCACATACCGACCACAAAGCTGATACCCGTTAACGCGGTTGCGATAGCCCAAGACACCCCACGCCCCACAACAAGGGCAATATCAACCATGTCATATTTTAAAACGGCCCATGTAACAAACACACAATAAATCGGTACCATCAACATTCCATAAGGCGGTATGGGGACGTGATACCACAACGGAAAATTAGTCGCCCCACCCAAAAACCCCAACGTAAACATACCCAATATTCCAGCATCTACCCATCGTTTGGTACGTTGATAGCGCTTCCACATTCCCCAATTGCCAATACCCACATTCAGAAAAAAATAGAGGATATACACCGCAAACAATGGGCCAGCCATAGGCCAAAGTCCAAACGAAGTCGGCTCATATCCCCTAATCATCCAAGGCGTCCATGCTCCCAGCATTAATAAGCACAACCCCAGGGTATTCAATAACCACCATCGATTCCGATGGCTAATCGATACATGGGCCATTTGCAACGACGACATGGCATAAAAATAAGGAATCAATGTAGCGGATGACTGCATCAGGCTAGCCGTCGCCATACTCCACGTGGGGCCCCACTGCCATTGCCACAAAAAATAAAAAAAGCTCCATAATCCGACTGAAAAATTAGTGAAGCAAAATAATCGATATTGGGTAGACTGAAGAAACAAAATAGCCACCAACGTTGAGAGCACAAGATTGGTAAGGGCCACCCAATGGAGCCACCCCATTTTATAACATTCGCTTGGATTGAAGTGATAAGCGATAGTTAATAATCGGAACCCCATACGGATTTTCAATTAATGCAGTCGCCATCCCCAGCAACGTTGCCCCATGATCAATTAAAGCTTCAGCATGATGTGGTTGTGAAATACCCCCAGTTGCCATAATCGGCAGGCCAATGGGACGTAATAGGCTCACCATTTCAAGCGTGCGATTAAATAAACCCTCCCCACTATATCCACCCTCCCCTGTACTGGTTGCATTGGTTGCCAAGCCCACTTCAACACACTTACATAACCGTGTATTTCCAACGTTAATCATCATTCGATCATAGGCCATCATACTTTCTGCCATCACCAACAATTGACTATTCGATTGATCGGGCGAAAATTTAACACTAATAACCGCCGATGTCCGTTGACGAACCCCCTCTAACAGGGTTTGAAATAATCCGGGGGTATGAATGAGATGTTGACCCTCCTCGGTATTGGGACACGAGATATTAAGTTCATAAAACCGAGGGAAGTTGACATGAGCCAACCCCGACTCCAAGCGATCGATCACCGCCCAATATTCGTCTACGGTTCCCCCACCCACACTGAGCCCAATGGGTCGCTTGGATCGACTTACCCAAGATTTCTGAACATGATTAATCAGGCCATCAACACCCTTGCCGGGTAACCCCATGGCATTCAAAAGGCCTCTCATCCCTTGCATCTCCACTGATTGTAAGCGAGGACGTGGATTTCCTTCCCTCGGATTCATCATGACCGTTTTTAATATACCCCCACCCATCCCAAAATTCATCCAAAACCCAACAATTTGGACATCATCTTTAAAAGCGGCCACAACCAAGGGCGACGGGAAGTATAAATCATATACCGACACCCCAATGGACTTTGGAATCCGAAAAGAAAATAATACAGGAGAGAAGAAAAGTTGCACGGTTTTGAGCAACCGATCCCCCTTTTCCACCACCTCTTCCAAATCAAGGGGACGCATGGCCCGTTGTTGAGACTTAAACGTCGATCGGATCATAAACGCCCTAATTAACTGATAAAACCATCCCCCTAACTTTGCTCTCCACATGAATTATCGTCCTGTCAATCGATGTAATAAGATCATGGCGACCATCCCAACCAATGCATTTGGGAACCAAGCTGCTACCAGTGGGGGTATCACCCGATTGATCCCCAAACTGGACCCCAACGATAAAAGAACATAATACACCAAAATCACCAGTAAACTAACCCCCAACCCCATGGCCGACCGACTACGGTGGGGACGCAAACCAACCGAGGTTCCCAATAGTGCAAAAATCAGAGATGCAAAGGGAACCGACCATTTTAAATGATAATTCATGATGTCGGTAATCGGGTCTTGCCCCAACCGTCGTTGCTGGGCAATGGCTTGCGACAATTCCCGACTGGTCATTTCTTCCATTTTTTTGGAATAGCCCGACATATTGGATGGGTTAACCGGTAACGCAATGATTTCGGATTCAAACCGAATAACCGTCAAGCGTGATACGTCTTGTGCAGAAAAGGAATGCATCACCCCATTTCGAAACTCCCAACCTGCATCGGGAGTCCACGACCCTTCTTTGGCCCGAATCAAACGAGTTAAGTCCCCATTTTCGTATTCAGCAACGGTAATGGATTGAAAAAGAGACCCATCCATCCGTCCAACATTAACCAAGCGAACCGGCTTTCCATTCTGGTATTCCGTAAAATTTACATTTTCCTTAATCGACGTTGTTTGACGTTGGGTAAATCGACGAAACACAGTCTCGGCCGTATGCGCCGACTTGGGTACAATCCCCTCGTTCATTAGGATGGTACCCAAACTAACGACCACCCCAAATAGAACCACTGGTAAAATAAGCCGATAAAAACTAACCCCCGATGCACGTAATGCCATCATTTCCCCATCCGAGCTCAATCGGCCAAACCCCACAATGGTGGCCAATAAAGTCGACATGGGGCATGCCAACACCAACACATGGGGAACTTTTAATAAAAAAATGAGTGAAACCGTTGAAAATGGAATGCCCAATCGAATGGCATCATCAACCAAGTTATATAACACCGTGCTCCCCGCCAAAATAGCCGTAAACGCCAAAATTCCAAATACAAAGGGCCCCGCCAATTCAGACCAAATATACCGATCTAAAATCACAATGCAAAATCCCGGCCCAAATACAATTCCCTGGCTGTTTCATCTTGGGCAATCATTGAAACTGGGCCCGATACCAATACCTGCCCTGCGTGTAAAATATAAGCACGATCCACAATCGCCAGCGTTTCCCTTACATTGTGATCCGTTATAATGACCCCGATGCCCTTTGTCTTTAAGGCTTGAATCATACTTTGAATATCATGTACCGCAATGGGATCAATGCCTGCAAACGGTTCATCTAACAATATAAATGATGGATTGAGTGCCAAAGCACGGGCAATTTCGACACGGCGACGCTCCCCACCAGATAATTCAATACCTTTTGAACCGCGAATATGGGTAATATGAAATTCAGTGAGTAGCTGATCAAGGGCCGCCCTGCGTTGTGATTTGGGAACCACATTGGTTAATTCCCACACCGCCAAGATATTGTCTTCCACGGTCATTCGCTTAAATATTGAGGCATCTTGCGGTAAATACCCAATTCCCAAACGAGCCCTGCGATACATGGGCATATTGGTTATCACTTGATTGTTTAACATAACACTGCCTGAATCGGGTTTAACCAAGCCAATCATCATATAAAACGTCGTGGTTTTACCCGCCCCATTCGGCCCCAATAAGCCCACCACTTCCCCCGTGTTCATTTCAATACTCACCCGATCCACAATCTGACGCCCACCAAACGATTTTTTCAAGGCATCCGTACGAATTACGCCCATGGAAATGGCTCCGTTTCAAATACCGCCATGGTGGTACCATTCATATAAATATCCTGGGTTACCCGTTGACTGGTTTGCAAACGATCAAGGGTTGATTCAATTCGTTTGGCAGACGCCACAATTTCTCGGGCGACGACTTGTTCAGACGGAGCAAGTCGCTTCTCAAGGGTTTGGGCACCCAATTTAATACCGGTTAAGGGGCTATTAATTTCATGTTGCAGGGTTACCATCACATCAGTCAAGGGTGCCATTGGGAATTCCACGGTATTGGAACGGGTCACCGACCCTCCCTGATGCTGTGCCATCAATAATGGCTTGGAAGAGGCCCCAGCCTCACTATTTCTAGCAGAGCGTCGCATGAGTTGATGAACCCGATACAACAGTTCAACCGGTCGAATCGGCATGGCAATAAAATCATGGTACCCCATCGAGCGCCCCACCTTTTTAAATGAAGTCGACTTAAATACCCCTAAAATAGGAACATGATATTGGGAAGCCGCAACCACAACCGCTTGGCGATTGAATTCAGGCATTTCAGTATCCACCACCAATACATTCGGTTGAATCCGTTCCAATTGTTCCGACAACCCCTGATCAGAGTTCATTCGATGGCACTCAACACCTGACCATTCCAATTCATCCCATACCCCATCCAGTATCACCCCCGACGACTGCACGACCAGCACTTTTAACAAAGGCCAAGGCAGTGTCATCATCAGGCGCATGCGAAGTTCCCATTCTGTATATGGGGCAAAAACCAAGCTATCCGAGGCGGGTATCGTTGAAATACCCCAACACGACTGATCATCCACCAATAGCAATTTGGGAAGTGCCTCCACGGGCGTTCCCTCCACCATGGATGCCCATTCTGCGAGCCATTCCGAAGCCAATACAATCAATACCGGTGATTGACGATCCAATTCCAAGCGAGCGTCCGATAAAGAATGCACACAGGTTACGTGAATCAATGGCTGACAAGCACTGATGAGTCGATCGGTTACCTCATTCGTTGGGTGAATCAATAAAATAGACGGCATGCTATCTCCTATTATATAACATGAACGATACGATGAATCGACACAGCTTTCCCAGACTCCGGCTCAATTTGAATCACCACAGCATTCAGCATGGTTTCCAAACTTTTGGCCGGGGTAAATAAGGTTGGTTTTTGGTCTAAAAACCGCTGAATAATGGGTCCTTTTTCCATTCCCAATATGCCATCTTTGGGTCCGGTCATGCCCAAGTCGGTTATATAAGCAGTATGCCCAGCCAAGATGGTTTCATCGGCTGTCATCACATGGGTATGGGTCCCAACAACGGCACTCACTTTACCGGCTAAAAAATAGCCCATGGCTTGCTTTTCGGAGGTGGCTTCCCCATGAAAATCCACCAAAATAACGGGGGTCTCTTCACGAATTTTACCTAAATGGGATTGAATCACCTGAAACGGGCAATCTGACAACCCCATAAACACCCTACCAATTAAATTAACAACGGCTACTTTCACACCCTTGATGACACTCGTAATATACCCCCTACCAGGATGATTCCCCGGAAAATTGAGGGGTCTCAGCAGGTGAGGCGTATCCCCCATTTGTTGCATCAGCTCTCGTTTGTCGTAAATATGATTTCCCGATGTCATGACCGCCACACCCATGTCTTTAAATTGGCGATAAATGGCGGTCGTCACCCCAAATCCCCCCGCCGCATTTTCGACATTCACCACCACCATATCAATGGCATGGTCACGCACCAAATCCGGCAAACAATCCGACAACAACTGTCGTCCTGGGTTCCCTACCACATCCCCAACCATTAACACATTGATTGTCATAACCTACCGTGCAACCCCAACGGCCCGTGTTTCCCGAATAATCGACACCCGAACCTCCCCTGGGTAATCCATGTCATTTTCTATCTTTTTGGCCATTTCAAGTGCCATTTTATGAATTCCTGGGTCATCAATTTCATCTGGTCGCACCACCACTCTAATTTCGCGGCCCGCCTGAATGGCATACGCTTTTTCAACCCCGTCATACGACATGGCGATGGCCTCTAATTTTTCAAGTCGCTTTAGATAGGCCTCAACCGATTCCCGACGAGCACCGGGTCGAGTGGCTGAAATAGCATCCGCCATTTTCACCAAAATCGCTTCAATGGTATCGGGATCCTCATCCTCATGGTGGGCCATAATACAATTAATGACCTCATCGGACTCCCCATATTTGATACACACTTCTTTACCCAAATCATCATGGGAGCCACCTTGTTCAAAATCCAATGCCTTACCAATATCATGTAACATGGCGCCTCGTTTGGCCAACGCTGCATTTACCTTTAATTCATCCGCCATCATACCGGCAATATGAGCCGCTTCAATGGAATGTGCCAATATGTTTTGTCCGTAACTGGTGCGATAATGCAATTTACCAAGCAACTCAATTAATTTGGGATGAAAATCCAAACCAACCGCATCCGCTGCCTGCTCTCCTTTTTCAAGGATGGTCTCATGCAACTCCTTTTTGGCCCGATCAACAGCGTCCTCAATTCGAGCCGGATGAATCCGGCCATCCGAAATCAATTTGGTTAGGGCAATTTTGGCGATTTCGCGTCTCAAGGGGTCAAAACAGGATAAAATCACAGTTCCGGGGGTATCATCCACAATCACATCCACACCCGTTGCCGCTTCAAATGCCCGTATATTCCGCCCTTCTCGTCCGATAATACGACCCTTTAAGTCATCATCCGCTAGTTGAATAGAGGATGTGGTGCTGGTGGGAACATGATCAATGGCCGTGCGCTGAATGGCATCCGTTACAATTTCTTTGGCACGTCGCTTGGCTGTTTTTCGGGCTTGTTCTTCAATATCTTTAATTAATTTTCCGGCACGTTGACGTGTTTCACGTTCAATATTGGCCAACAAAATGGTTTTGGCTTCCTCTGCCGACATACCGGCTATATTTTCAAGTTTATCCGACAACGATTGAATCAACGACTCTTCTTTGAGTCGCAATTGCCGAATCCGTTCTTGTTCTGCGGTTAGCAACTCTTCTTTCTCAAGGATGCGTTGATCTCGTTGATCCAAATGCTTTTCTTTTTGCATCAATCGATTTTCAAGTTGCGACACGGTTTGACGTCGTGTTTGAATTTCGTCTTCCAAACCAGCTCGGGCCTTGGCCAAAATATCCTGACTATCCAAATGGGCTTTGGCCAAAATCTTTTGAGAATCCTTGGTGGCTTGTTCTAAGGTCTGCTGAATTTTGGTTTGGGTAGAAGAAAACAACGCGCGAACTTGGGCACGACGAAACAAAAAAAGCCCCCCCCCCAATGTTGAGGCAATTAAAAATCCAAGAATACCTTCCATGACTTACTCCTCTCGTACAGCAGCGGGGGTTGAGGGAGGTGTTTGGGCCACCTTGGCTCGAATATCAGCATCCAATCGGGATACCACTTCGGCATTGGTTTTCAAAAATGTCTTGGCTGCCTCTCGACCTTGTCCCATGCGTTCTCCGTATACAGAAAACCAAGTCCCACTTTTTTCAACAAAGCCCAATTCAATTCCCAAATCCAATAAGTCAGCTTCTTTTGAAAATCCCTTTCCAAACTCCACTTCCAGTTCAGTGTACTTAAAGGGTGGCGCCACTTTATTTTTAACAATTTTAATTTTAACTTTATTTCCCGTTATATCCACACCCGATTTAATCGAATCAATTTTACGAATGTCAATTCGGATGGTGGAATAAAACTTGAGTGCACGGCCACCCGGTGTCACTTCAGGATTTCCAAATACCACACCTAATTTTTCTCGAATTTGGTTCACAAAAATGACAATACAATTCGACTTACTCACAATAGCCGTTAATTTCCGTAAGGCTTGTGACATTAATCGGGCTTGCATACCCATTTGGGGATCACCCATATCCCCCTCTATTTCAGACTTAGGCACCAACGCAGCCACCGAATCAATGACCACCATATCAACCGAACCTGAGCGAACCAAGGTTTCGGCTATTTCAAGTGCCTGTTCACCATAATCGGGTTGAGAAATAAAAAGGCTTTGGGTCTGAACCCCCAACGCTTCTGCATACGAAGGATTTAAGGCATGTTCGGTATCTATAAATGCACAAATACCACCCAATTTCTGTACTTCGGCAATGGCATGCAGAGTCAAGGTGGTTTTTCCGGATGACTCAGGCCCAAAAATTTCAATAATTCGTCCCCTTGGGAAGCCCCCCACACCCAATGCCAAATCGAGTGACAATGCCCCTGATGATACCGAGGATGTCACCATCATTGGCGAATCGCCCAAGGCCATAATGGCCCCTTTTCCGTGGGCTTTTTCGATTTGAGAAATGGCAAAACTAAGTGCCTTTTGTTTATTTTCATCTATCATAATCCGTCTCCTTTTCTACGCTCTGTGTGAGCAACCAATTCTTTAAAATACCCAATGCTGCGGTGGTGGTTCGATGGCGAATGAGCGTTCGATTTCCTTCGATTTCAAGTCGCTTTACCACCGTTTGTTGCAAAAAACGAAACCCAAGATACACCATCCCAACTTGCTGTTGGTCAAGGGTAGTAGGGCCAGCTACCCCATTGGTGGCAATCACAATATCGGCTCCAGTCAATCGTTGTACCCCCGTCACCATTTCTTCGGTAACAGCTGCGCTAACAACACCATGTGCTTGAATGGTGGCCGGACTCACTTGTGCCAAGCGAACCTTCAATGCATTTGAATAACAAATCATCCCCCCTAAAAAATACTGACTCCCCCCCGGAAATATGGTTAAAGCCTCCCCCAACTGACCTGCCGTAATAGATTCACACACTGCAATTGAAAGACGTGCTTGCAACAACCGGCTGGAAACATCCGAAACCAATTTGTTACGGTAATCAATCGATACATCATCTAAAACGGCTTGGAACGTCATGTCGATACAGACCCCACCGTTGCCTTGGCGCGCAATTCGTCAATCAAGTGGGTTTGTTCCCACGTAAAATTCGAATCTGGCCGACCAAAATGGCCATAAGCGGCTGTTGCCAAATACGTCGGTTGTTGCAATTTTAAGTGGGCCACAATTCCTTTGGGGGTCAGATCAAATTGAGATCGAATTAACTTGGATAATTCCAAATCAGAAACAACCCCCGTACCCTTGGTATCAACCAATACCGATACCGGCTCTGCCACACCAATGGCATACGCCAACTGAATTTCAACCTCATCCGCTAGGCGTGCTGCGACCAAGTTTTTAGCCATGTAGCGTGCCATGTAAGCCGCCGATCGATCCACTTTGGTATAGTCCTTACCCGAAAAGGCCCCACCCCCATGCCTCGCCCATCCCCCATAGGTATCCACAATAATTTTTCGTCCGGTTAAGCCCGTATCCCCATGGGGCCCCCCAATCACAAATCGCCCAGTTGGATTAATAAAAAAGCGGGTATTGTCATCCAATAAGTGATTGGGAACAACCGAGCGAATCACGTCCGATTTAATCCGACGTTCAAGTTGTTCAGTATCGACATCAGGATGATGCTGGGCAGACACCACAACCGCATCAACTCGAACAGGGGTTCGACCATCGTATTCAACTGTCACTTGGGCCTTGGCATCGGGACGTAGCTCAGGCATCACCCCCTCTTTGCGAAAGAGGGCCAATTGTCTAACCAGCTGGTGAGCGAGTGATATGGGCAGGGGCATCAGCTCGGGGGTTTGTCGACACGCATACCCAAACATTAATCCCTGATCACCGGCTCCCAATTCTTTATGTAGGCCTTGACCTTCATTCACCCCTTGGGCAATATCGGGGGATTGTCCATGAACGGCGACCAATACCGAACAACTATCTGCATCCAATCCATAATCGGGGTTGGTGTAGCCAATGGATCGAACCGTTTGGCGGGCAATGCCGGCATAATCCAACTGGGCTTGGGACGAAATTTCGCCACCGATTAGAATGAGGCCGGTGGTGGCAAACACCTCGGCAGCCACCCGACTATTGGGGTCGACAGTTAACGCGGCATCCAAAATGGCATCCGATATTTGATCGCAAATTTTATCCGGATGGCCTTCTGAAACCGATTCTGAACTAAAGAGCATACGCATTCGAGACTCCTCCTATCGAGTCAACCCAATGACGATCAGCTTGTTTAAACCACCATCGCATCTGATGCAACAATACCGCTATAAACCACCCAAATGCAACAAGAGCATGAACGTTATTAAACTCACTGATCACCAACCCAGATTAACTACTTACAATAATGTGATCACCAATCATAAAAAAGAAAGAATATAGAACAGAACGCATATTAACAGAGAACAAAAAGAGGTGGCAATCATCGATGGAAAGAAAGCACAATAAGGGGCTGGGCACTGCGTGCCCATATTCTATATTGGGGGTTCAAAGGGGGCTCTGCCCCCTTGGCGGGGTTTAATTTTGATATGAGGGCGTTCCCCCCTCATACTCCCCCCTAATTTGTGTTAGTGGGCACTGCGTGCCCAC
>Ga0172373_10002176_pt1 | contig 30545 bp, 26 predicted proteins | sample Lak10m_2_FD_114546 | JGI IMG/M metagenome (GOLD analysis project Ga0172373, IMG submission 114546) | Freshwater microbial communities from Kabuno Bay, South-Kivu, Congo - kab_092012_10m | ecosystem: Environmental > Aquatic > Freshwater > Lake | place: Democratic Republic of the Congo...
ACGTGACTACACGTCGATATTCCTAGCCTGCAGTGCGTTGCTTTCTATGAAGCAACGGCGCGGTTCGACATCGTCGCCCATCAACGTCGTAAAGATTTCATCGGCGGTAATTGCATCATCGATCTGGACACGCAGCAGACGACGGACCTTGGGATCCATGGTGGTTTCCCACAACTGCTCGGGGTTCATTTCTCCCAAGCCTTTGTAGCGCTGCTTGGACAGACCACGATCGACCTCACTAAGCAACCAGTGGATGGCGGAAGCAAAGCTCGATACCATTTGGAACTTCTCGCCGCGCTGGATGACGGCATCGTTGCTGTTCTGATCGATCAAGCCGGCAATCAGGGCGGAGGTGCGGCGTATTTGCTGGTAATCGCCGGAATGCAGGAACTCCTCGTCGATATAACCGGAGCGCAGGTTGCCGTGTCGCATGCGCTCAATGGAAAGATGCCAGCGCTCAGTCTTGTCTTCAAACTTGGGCACGATACTGATTTCCTTTGGCAGCAGCAGAGCAAGTCGCGCGGCGCTGGCATGGGCATTTTCGGCGGTGGAAATATCCAGTTCGATGGTATTAGAAAGCAAGACATGCAGCACTTCACCGTCGATAAAGTCACCAACGCGTTTTATGATCGCTTCAGCCAGCAGATAGGCGCGCGCCAATTCACCAAGCGCCTCACCTTCCAGCTTCGCCGCCCCAAATTTGGGCGTCAGTGAAGCACCTTCGAGCGCCAGGGTCAGAAGGTACTGGTTCAGCGCATGGTCATCCTTGATGTAAAGCTCGTTCTTTCCATGCTTGATTTTATAGAGCGGGGGCTGGGCAATGTAGATGTGTCCACGCTCCACCAGTTCACTCATCTGGCGATAGAAAAAAGTCAGCAACAGGGTGCGGATATGCGCCCCGTCAACGTCCGCATCGGTCATGATGATGATGCGGTGGTAACGCAGCTTGGCGATGTCGAAATCTTCGATGCCGATACTCGTGCCAAGCGCAGTCACGAGTGTCACGATCTGTTCGCTTGAAATCAATTTGTCGAAGCGGGCTTTCTCGACATTCAGAACTTTTCCGCGCAACGGCAGAATCGCTTGGAACTTACGGTCACGCCCCTGCTTGGCGGATCCGCCTGCGGAATCGCCCTCGACGATATAGAGCTCGCATAAGGCCGGATCCTTCTCCTGGCAGTCCGCCAGTTTGCCCGGCAAACCGATATTGTCGAGCACACCTTTGCGGCGCGTCAGTTCGCGCGCTTTGCGCGCTGCTTCGCGCGCCCTGGCGGCCTCGACAATTTTTCCAGTGATAATTTTCGCGTCACCCGGTTTTTCAAGCAGGAATTCGGTGAGTTTTTGTGCCACCACTTCTTCAACCACGGGCCTGACTTCCGAAGAAACCAGCTTTTCCTTCGTTTGCGAGGAAAATTTGGGCTCCGGCACTTTCACCGACAGGACACAGGCCAGGCCTTCGCGCATATCGTCGCCGGTCGTTTCCACCTTGGCTTTCTTGGCGAGTTCGTGTTCATCGATGTATTTGTTGATGACCCGCGTCATGGCCGCGCGCAACCCGGTCAGATGCGTCCCGCCGTCTTTTTGGGGAATGTTATTGGTGAAGCAAAGGACCTGTTCGGCATAGGAATCGTTCCACTGCATTGCGACTTCGATGGTCATGCCGTCCTTGTTGCCAACTGCATGGAATACATTGCCATGCAGCACGGTTTTGGCTCGATTGATATATTCGACGAAACCTTTGACACCACCCGAGAATGCAAAATCCTCTTCTTTTGCGCTGCGTTGATCAACCAACTTAATCTTGACGCCATTGTTGAGAAAGGAAAGCTCGCGCAAGCGTTTGGCAATGATGTCGTAGTGGAACTCCACGTTTCCGAATGTCTCGGGTGCAGCAAGAAAGTTGACCTCGGTGCCGCGTTTTTCCGTTGTTCCTACAACTTTTAAGGGCTCTACGGGAACGCCGCCACGAAATTCCATGTGATGCTTTTTTCCGTCACGGCGCACTGTAAGGTGCAGCCATTCGGAAAGCGCGTTTACCACCGAAACGCCGACACCGTGCAAACCCCCGGAAACCTTGTAGGAATTGGAATCGAACTTGCCGCCGGCATGTAACTCGGTCATTACAATTTCGGCGGCAGAACGCTTTTCCTCATCGTCCTCCTTAACGTCGGTGGGAATGCCGCGACCGTTGTCTGTAACCGAAATCGAATTATCAGTATGAATGGTGATAACGATCTCGTCGCACCAACCCGCCAACGCTTCGTCGATAGCGTTATCGACGACTTCAAAAACCATGTGATGTAAACCCGTGCCGTCGGAAGTATCGCCGATGTACATACCCGGACGTTTTCTTACCGCTTCGAGACCCTTGAGAATTCTGATGCTGCTGGAATCGTAACTATTTTCCTGCTGGCCTCTGTTCTGGCCTTTTTCCGGTTGCTTCATTAAGCTGCTCCAATGTTCCCATTAAGGTATCAAGGAAGATGCTGATTTCATTTCAAATGCGCATCGGCATTACGACATACTTGAAATTTTGGTTGTTAGCTAACTGAAACAGTGCGCTACTATTCGCGTCACCCAGGTAACATTCGATTTCCTCATTACCTACATTATTAAGAACATCCAGAAGATAATTCACGTTAAAACCAATATCGATGCTGTCACCGGCGAAATCAATTTCGATTTCTTCCTGGGCTTCCTCCCGCTCGGTATTGTTGCCAATAATCTTCAAACTTCCGGCAGAAAAAACCAGACGAACACCCGGTGTCTTTTCATTCGTCAGTATTTTTGCGCGCTGTAGCGAATGCAATAATCCCTGGCGCGACAGCTTGACCAAAATGGCATGTCCTTTTGGTATGACCCGTTCATAATCTGGAAATTTTCCGTCGATCAACTTCGAGACAAACTCTATCGAGCCAAAGCGGAACAACGCCTGTGTCGGTGTAAGCGCTACCTCCAGGGACTCATCGTTATCTGAAAGCTGGCGTGAAAGTTCCAGCACCGTCTTGCGTGGCAATATGACTTCTATGGAAGGTAATTGTTCATTCAATGTTTCACTGGCATACGCCAGACGATGCCCGTCCGTGGCAACGACACAAATCTCGTTGCCTTTGACCACGAGCAACAGGCCATTCAGATAATAGCGAATATCTTGAAGTGCCATGGCATATTGAACCAACGCCAGCAAACGTTTGAATTGTTTCTGCGTGAGCATCAGACGCGTCTGATTGGCTTCACTCAAAGCCATGCGCGGAAAATCTTCCGCTGGCAAGGTTTGTAAATTAAACCTGCTCCGCCCCGCTTTGATCTGCAAACGTTTTTCATCAACTACTAGACTGATTTCAGATTCTTCTGGCAAAGCCCTTAAAATTTCCTGCAATTTTCTTGCAGCAACCGTCAGTGCCACTTTCTCGCCAGGGACGGTCTTGGCATTTGTCTTGATCTGGATTTCGATGTCAGTTGCAAGCAAGGTCAATTTTTCATCATCCTTTTCCATAAGCACATTGGAGAGAATGGGAAGTGTGTGACGTTTCTCGACAATCCCGCATACCGATTGAAGAGGTTCAAGAATCTGATTTCTAGGACCTTTGAATAAAAGCATATTTAAATTCCTAACTTAGAACATGCGGACGGAAAATCTGTGGAAAAAGCATTAAATCTCATTCTATTCAGATTCTTGAAAATGTATAAAGCTATGGAGAAGCACTTTTTTTATTGTTATTTATTGTGAATCGTTTTTGTATTTCATGAAACTACGTTACTTATTCACAATTTACTCAGATGAATTACAGGGATTACCCACCACGGTCATCATCCTTTCAAAGTTTGTATTAAGACGTGTAGTTCATTTCCAAGTATGGCATCTTTTGTGCGTAACTCGTTGATGGTGCGGCAAGCATGCAGGACAGTAGTATGGTCACGCCCGCCAAAAGCTTCTCCGATTTCGGGTAAGCTGTGATGGGTCAGATCGCGGGATAGCCACATTGCTATTTGGCGCGGGCGGGCAATTGCTCTGGTGCGTTTTTTCGAATACATCTCGGCAACTTTGAGCTTGTAATAGTCCGCTACCGTTTTCTGGATCAGTTCCAGGGTTAGCTGTCGGTTGGTGGCGCCAAAGATGTCTTTTAGTGCTTCCTTGGCTAGATCCAAATTAACCTCACGTCCGTGAAATCTGGCGTAGGCAAGAACCTTGTTCAGAGCTCCTTCCAATTCACGCACATTGGAACGAAGGTTTTTCGCTATCAAGAAGGCAACGTCGTCGCCGAGTTTGATTTGGGAGGCTTCAGCCTTCTTTTTCAGGATCGCGACTCGCATTTCTGGCTCGGGAGGTTCTATTTGTACCGTTAGCCCCCAATCGAAACGAGAAACCAAGCGTTCTTCCAAACCCACAACATCCTTTGGATAAGTATCTGAAGTAATGACAATCTGCTTCTTCGCTTCAACCAAAGCGTTAAAAGCATAGAAAAATTCTTCCTGAGTACGGTTTTTGTTGTTGAAGAATTGGATGTCATCAATCAACAACACATCGAGAGAGCGGTAATAGCGTTTGAAGACATCGAAGGCTTTTTGCTGATACGCACGAACCACATCGGCAAAATAGTCCTCGGCATGCACATAACGAATAACCAGGTTGGAATTGTGATTCCAGACTTCATTACCGAGAGCGTGAATGAGGTGAGTCTTTCCTAGGCCAACACCACCGTATATAAAAAGGGGGTTATATGAAGTACCGGGATTAAGGGCAACCTGCTGGGCTGCCGCACGTGCCAAATCGTTGGCCCGGCCAGTAACCAGAGTCTCGAAAGTAAAAGTCGGATTTAAGCGAGATTTCTCATAAGTTTGCTCATCTACCCGGGGTTTAATGGCAGCGGCACTGCTCGGTATATCACTTTCCTCAACAGAATTTTTTTCTAGTATTGAATGATTTGAAACGGATGAGCTTTCACCCAAGGCCAGGCTGATATAAACAGGTTCTGGAAAAAACTGGCGACTCAGTGACTGAATTTGTTCCAGATAGCGCTCCCGAACCCACTGCAAAACAAAACGATTGGGAGCAATCAGGCGCAGCTGCGTAGGAGCCGCTCCATTTTTCGTAGCTTTTTCGTCCGCGTCTTCAAGGCGGAGTGTTTTTATCCAAGTATTGTATTGCTGCGTTGGCAGTTCTTTTTCGAACTGGTTTAGGCAGGCAGACCAGAATTCGCTCATAGGCGTTCAAAAACCTGTCATTGATTCAAAACAGGTAAGATATTGATTTTATTTTAATGATGACAAGCTATTCAGTTGCTGGACAGTGCAGGATTTGGTTCTAAGCGATGCATTCTAGCGGTTTTGAAGAAAGTTACCCACAGGGTTGATCAAAAATACTGCTTGACAACATTTATTTAAAAAGTTGTAATCGGCGGTTCCATTTTTTAGGAAGATTGTCATGAAACGCACCTATCAGCCTTCGGTCGTGCGCCGCAAGCGCACCCACGGCTTCCTCGTGCGCATGCGCACCAGCGGAGGTCGTGCCGTTATCCGTGCGCGTCGCGCCAAAGGTCGCCGCCGCTTGGGAGTTTGATTCCGCGACGGTGGTAACAGCGGTATAAGCCTGAAGGGTATCCAAGATTTGGGCTTCTGCTTTCTCAGTGAATACCGGCTGCGTGCGGCGCAAGAGTTTTCTTTGGTTTTTGCCGCACGCAGGGTATTGCGCGGCAAGAATTTCGATCTGCACTATCATCTCAAAGTGGGGAATTCAGCCGAATCGATTCAGGTCGGTAGCGCTCGATTGGGTATAGTGGTCGCTAAAAAGCTGGCGCGCCAAGCGGTTCAAAGGAATCTGTTGAAACGGATTGCTCGAGAAGTATTTCGGAATGCCCGCCCAAATTTGCCGCCATATGATCTGGTTTTGCGTCTGTCTAAGCCAGCGACTACCGGACAAGTTAGGGTCGCTCGCGGGGCGTTGCGTCGGGAAATAGAACAGCTGCTTACTCAATTGCCGGAATGCGGACATTCCTGATTGGTCTGATCCGGTTCTACCGCTATTTCCTAGCGCCGTTGCTGGGGAAAAATTGCCGTTTTCATCCGACATGCTCGGAATATGCGATAGAGGCTTTGCGGCGCCACGGAACCTTAAGAGGCTCTTGGTTGTTGTTGCGCCGCCTTGGGCGCTGCCATCCGTGGCATCCCGGTGGTTTCGATCCGGTGCCATAAAGTCCTGGGTGGACCAAGAAGACTTTATAATCGCCAACCTTTGCAAGCTTTCTGACTCGAAAGACCGTCGATGGACAACCAACGTCTGATCCTGCTGCTTGTTTTTTCTTTTTCCTTGATCATGCTTTGGGAAGCATGGCAAAGGCAAGATCAGCCAAAGCTGCCGGTGAATGCAAGTCAAGGTGCGATGACGCCGGCCGCAAATTCGGTTCCTTCGCCAGCGCCAACAGCCAGCGTTCCGGCCGTTTCAGGACTCCCGCAGGAGAAGCCGGGTCAGACTTCTGCTCAGACCAAAGCCGTTGTTGAAGTCGTCAACACCGATTTTTTTAATGCTGAAATCTCCAGTCAGGGCGGTGATCTGGTTCGCTTGGAGTTGGTGAAGCATCTGTCTACCGAAGACAATACCAAGAAATTCGTATTATTCGACAATGGCGAAAAACATCTCTACCAAGCGCAAAGCGGATTAATCGGCGACAACCTGCCAAATCACAAAAGCCCTTATCAGTTCGTGCCGGGCGCCAGGGAACTTAAGGAGGGACAGGACAAGCTGGAAGTGCGGCTTGAGACGACCAGCGGTACCGGCATAAAGGTCGCTAAGACTTTTATTTTTCATCGCGGTAGTTACCTGATCGAGATAAATCACGAAATCGCCAATCATGGTGCGACGCCACTCTCTGCCCATGTTTATTTTCAAAGTGTGCGAGATAGCAAACCTCCGGAGAGTAGCAGCGGCGGCGCCTTAGGTGTGAGTACTTTCACGGGTCCGGCGGTTTTTACCGAACAGGACAAGTACCAGAAAATAAGCTTTGAGGAGATTGCCAAAGGAAAAGCCAAGCACGCACAAAAAGCTGATAACGGCTGGATAGCCATGGTTCAGCATTATTTTGTTTCTGCCTGGCTACCGCAAGGAAACGTGGAAAGAGAGTTTTTTGCGCGCAAGCTGGGTGACGATCTTTACGCAGCAGGCTTAATTCTGCCGCTTACGGCGATTTCTCCCGGCAGCAGCGGAAAAGTTGCCGTTCAGCTCTACGCCGGGCCTCAGGAGCAGGATAAGCTGGCAAAACTAGCGCCGGGTTTGGATCTAGTCGTTGATTATGGATGGCTGACAGTCATTGCCGCACCCTTGTTCTGGATTTTGGAGATGCTTTACAAACTGGTCGGCAACTGGGGCTGGGCAATCATTGCCTTGACCGTTCTGCTGAAGCTGATTTTCTTCCCGCTTTCTGCGGCAAGCTACAAATCCATGGCCAAAATGAAACTGGTTACTCCCAAACTAACCAAGCTCAAGGAGACCTATGGTGATGATCGCGCACGCCTCAATCAGGAGATGATGGAGCTGTATAAGCGTGAGAAAATCAATCCACTGGGCGGCTGTCTTCCAATTCTGATCCAGATACCGGTTTTCATCGCACTTTACTGGGTACTGCTGGGTACTGCCGAGATGCGCTATGCGCCCTGGCTGGGATGGATACAAGATCTGTCGTCCCAGGATCCATACTATGTCTTGCCGCTGTTGATGGGGGCGACCATGCTGATACAAACCAAGCTCAATCCTACCCCGCCCGACCCGATCCAAGCCAAGGTCATGCTATACATGCCCATCGTGTTCACCGGGATGTTCCTCTTCATGCCGGCTGGTTTGGTGCTTTATTGGACTGTGAATAATATCTTGTCGATAGCGCAGCAGTGGCAGATTACCCGTCTGATCGAGGGTGGCAATAAAACTTAGCTATCCTTGTGAAACAATTGCCGCAGTCGCAACAGCGACGGGGCGCGCAGGTATTGGTGTGGTGCGTGTCTCAGGAAAGTCCTTGTTGGCTATGGCGCAACGTCTTTGCGGGAAAACCCCGCAAACACGACTTGCGACCCTGGTCACTTTTTTCGATTCCGATTCAAATTCAATTGACCAGGGCATTTTGCTTTATTTCTCTGCGCCCCATTCTTTTACTGGTGAGGATGTTCTGGAGTTGCACTGCCACGGCAGTCCTGTTGTGCAGCAAATGGTTCTGCAACGCTGCCTGGAACTCGGCGCTCGCCTGGCTGAACCGGGTGAATTTACACGTAGGGCATATCTCAACGACAAGCTCGATCTGGCGCAAGCCGAAGCACTTGCTGACCTGATTAACGCTTCCACGGCTCAGGCGGCCCGTTCAGCGGTTCGTTCGCTATCGGGGGAGTTTTCCCGGGCGGTGCACAATATTGTCGACCGCTTGATCAGGATGCGCCTATCGATTGAGGCAGTGATAGATTTTCCCGATGAGGAAGTCGAGATCGAGGCACTGTCCAGACAAGGCGACAGCTTGGGTCGTTTGCGCCAAGAGTTGAGTTCCTTGCTGGCCAGAGCTACTCAAGGTAGCTTGCTGAGAGAAGGTATAAACGTGGTTCTCGCCGGGCCTCCCAACGTAGGCAAGTCTTCTTTGCTTAATCGACTGGCAGGGGAAGAACGCGCCATTGTGACCGATATCCCTGGAACAACCCGCGATATGTTGCGAGAAACGATACAGGTTGCGGGCATACCCCTGCATATCATTGATACTGCCGGGTTGCGCGAACCCTCCGATCTGGTGGAGCAATTGGGAATCGAGCGGAGCTGGCGTGCGATTGAGGGAGCGGATGTCCTGCTGCGGTTGGCGGATGCCAGAAATCATCACGAACAGGAGGACTCAGAAATTCCGGCACGCCTCATCAGAGATCACCAGGGACGGCAAATTGTGGTGCACAACAAATGTGACCTCGCCGGGATAACTGCTTATCGCTATGAAGAAAAAGGGCTCGTTCATGTATTCATATCTGCCCTGACCGGGGAAGGCATGGACTTATTGCATGAGGAACTCCTTCGCGTTGCCGGCTGGCAGAGCTACGGCGAAGATGTCATTTTGGCTCGCGGACGTCATTTGCATGCGCTCAACGCGGCTGCAAATCATCTTGACCAAGCGCAGTCCGAATTGCATAGAATCGAGTTTTGCGCCGAAGAACTTCGCCTGGCGCAAGAACAACTCAACAGTATCACTGGTGAATTTAGTTCTGATGACTTGCTTGGAGAAATTTTCTCCAGGTTTTGCATAGGAAAGTAAGACCATCAACATGGACTGGATCCTTCTCGCGGGTGCAGCCTTCGTTGCAGGATTGGTGGATGCTGTCGTCGGTGGAGGAGGCTTGATTCTAATTCCGGCTCTGTTTGTTACTCTTCCAGAGATTGTCCCGGCAGGTATCCTCGGAACGAACAAATTCTCGGCAATTTTCGGTACTGGCAGCGCGGCCATCCGTTATGTCAGAGGTATCGAGGTGCCATGGCTAGTGGTATTTCCGGCAGCGGTTGCTTCTTTGATGTTCTCCTGGTGCGGAGCCATGTCAGCCGCTTTGTTGCCCAAGGACATGATGCGTCCGCTGGTATTGATTTTGCTGATTATCGTGGCGACCTATTCCATGCTGCGCAAAGATTTTGGCAGCAACGATAAGAACCGGAAATATGGACCGAAAGAAATATGTTGGTCGGTCTTGTTGGGGGCGTTTCTTGGGTTCTATGATGGCTTTTTCGGTCCTGGCACCGGAAGTTTTTTGATTTTTCTGTATGTGCATTGTTTTGGGCTGAGTTTTCTTCGTGCTTCCGGTGCAGCCAAGATTATCAATGTAGCGAGCAACGCGGGAGCGTTGATCTATTTCGGGGCAGCTCAGCATATTTTGTGGAAACTGGCACTGCTGATGGCGGCATTCAATATCATGGGGGCTGTATTGGGGGCTCAGCTTGCGGTGCGCCACGGCAGCATTTTTGTGCGCCGGGTCTTTCTGCTTGTAGCGACGGCGCTGATCGCCAAATTTGGCTACGATACCTTTGCTGGTACAGTACTTTTTAAGCTATGATTCACAACCGGAAAGAAATTGATCAATTTTGTGTCATAAATTACAACTGACTATCTGCTTTCGATTGCCGGTAGTTGGTGGAATTGCAATATTCGAAATAACCACAGGAGGAAGATTCATGAAAATCAGATCGCTTATAGCAGTTGTGGGTTTTGCGTCCATTTCCATGCAGGCCTTGGCGGACATCAATGTTGGCGTGAGTTTGTCGGCCACGGGTCCGGCAGCTTCACTGGGGATCCCGGAGAAGAATACATTTGCCCTGATGCCGACCACGATCGGCGGCCAGAAGATCAACTACATCATACTTGACGATGCGTCCGATACGACCAAGGCAGTCACCAATACCAAGAAACTCATCACCGAGAACAAGGTTGATGCGGTTATTGGATCGACCACAACACCCAATTCACTGGCCATGATTGATGTTGTCGCCGAAGGAGAGACCCCCATGATTGCCATGGCGGCCTCGGCACGGATCATTGAGCCGATGGACGCCAAGCGGCGTTGGGTATTCAAGACACCCCAGAACGATGCGCAAATGGCAGTCGCGATTACTGGACACATGAGCAAGACAGGCATCAAGACCGCCGCATTCATAGGTTTCTCTGATGCATATGGCGAAGGCTGGTGGAACGAGTTCTCAAAAATTGCCGAAGCGCGAAAAATCAAGATCGTTGCTAGCGAGCGCTACAACCGTTCTGATACCTCGGTGACGGGCCAGGTCCTCAAACTTATATCGGCCAATCCGGACGCCATCCTGATCGCGGGCTCGGGAACCCCGGCGGCCTTGCCTCAGGTCGCGCTGAAGGAAAAAGGCTACAAGGGAAGAATTTACCAGACCCACGGCATTGCCAACCCGGATTTCTTGCGCGTAGGCGGGAAGAATGTCGAAGGAACGTGGTTGCCGGCCGGACCGGTATTGGTCGCGAACCAGTTGCCCGACTCAAATCCCGTCAAGAAATCCTCAATGGCCTATGTGAAGAAGTATGAGGCGGCACATGGCGTGGGCAGTTTATCCACTTTTGGCGCGCATGCCTGGGACGCTGGTCTCCTGCTGACCAACGCTATTCCGACCGCCTTGAAGAAAGCCAACCCCGGCACCAAAGAATTCCGGGCAGCGTTGCGCGATGCTCTGGAATCAACCAAGGAACTACCTGGTGCCCATGGCGTTTTCAACATGTCTTCCGTCGATCATCTTGGCTTCGATCAACGCGCTTTTGTCATGGTTCAGATCGTCGATGGCAAATGGAAATATATGCCCTAGTGCTGGAACGGAATTCGAATAGCTTCTCTTTAATCGTTGGATGAATTACTCAGGGCGCCACGGGTAACCGCGGCGCCTAAATTTTTCTCGAAAGAAAAGCAGGATGGATTTGCAGATTGCGCTCCTACTCGGCCAAGACGGAATCACCAATGGCGCCATTTACGCTTTGTTAGCGTTGGCGCTGGTGCTGGTATTTGCAGTAACTCGGGTCATCTTTATACCGCAGGGCGAATTTGCTACATTGGGTGCCCTGTCGCTGGCCAGCCTTCAAGCCGGCAAGACGCCAGGTACTTTGTGGCTGTTGCTCGGGGCGGGCACGGCGATATTCATTATCGACGGATTTCAGGCAGTCAGAGCAGGTGCGCTCCATCGTCTGCCCAAAATTCTGTTGTGGAACCTCGCCTATCCTGGCGTCGCGGGCTTGATTCTGTTCTTGGTCGAGCCGGCCGAATTATCGATGATAGCCCAGGTGCTATTGTCACTGATGCTGGTGGTACCCCTTGGACCAATGATTTATCGCCTTGCCTTTCAGCCCCTGGCCGAGGCTTCTGTACTGGTTTTATTGATCGTTTCGGTTGCCGTGCATATCGCTCTAGTTGGGCTTGGCTTGCTGTTCTTCGGAGCGGAGGGATCACGCACGCCGGCTTTCAGCGATGCCGTTTTTGAATTCGGTACCATTCACGTCACTGGGCAGACCGTTTGGGTTTTGGTCTCGAGCGTATTGCTGATCGCAACGCTATATTTGTTTTTCGAACGCTCCCTCTACGGCAAGGCATTGCGTGCGACTGCCATCAATCGGATCGGAGCGCGATTGATGGGTATTTCAACAATCATGGCAGGCAAGCTCTCTTTTTTGTTGGCGGCTTTGATCGGAGCATTTTCCGGCATTCTGATCGCGCCGATTACTACCATTTACTATGACACCGGTTTTTTGATTGGCCTGAAGGGCTTTGTTGGCGCTATCGTGGGTGGTTTGGCAAGTTATCCGGTTGCTGCGGCAGGTGCGTTGCTGGTCGGGTTACTTGAGTCGTATTCTTCGTTTTGGGCGAGCGCTTTTAAGGAAGTGATTGTATTCACGCTGATTATTCCCGTACTACTGTGGCGTTCCCTGACAACACATCACGTTGAGGAGGACGAATGATGTCGCGTCAGCGCTGGATCTATGCCGGTTTTTTAGCTCTGTTGCTGCTGGGTCCGATCATACTGCCGGAATTCTATATCACGCTATTGAATTACATAGGCTTATACGCCATTGTGGCTTTGGGATTGGTACTCCTGACCGGGGTGGGTGGTCTCACATCCTTTGGACAAGCGGCTTTTGTCGGTTTGGGCGCTTATGCAACTGCGTACCTGACCACGGCCACCGATTTGTCAGGATGGCTTGCACCGTTTGGGCAATCTCCTTGGTTGGCTCTTGTTGCCGGGTTAGCGCTTACTGCTTTGGTTGCCGCTATATTAGGAGCTTTGACGCTCCGTCTTTCGGGGCATTATTTGCCTCTTGGGACAATAGCTTGGGGTATCAGTATTTATTTCCTGTTTGGTAATCTGGAATTTCTCGGCGGACATACCGGGATCACCGGAATTCCAACACTTTCTTTTTTGGGCTGGGAATTAAAGCTGGGACGTGAGTTCTACTTTCTAATCTGGGTTGCTTTGCTTGCATCGGTGTGGCTAACACAGAATCTGCTTGATTCGCGCGAGGGTCGGGCAATCAGGGCACTCAAAGGCGGAACCCTGATGGCCGAGGCGATGGGAGTGAATACTGCTCGCTCCAAAATTGTTATTTTTTTGATCGCTGCCATGTTTGCCTGCGTTTCCGGTTGGCTCTACGCGCATCTGCAAAGGTTCATCAATCCTACGCCGTTCGGATTGCACATCGGCATTGAATACCTGTTCATGGCGGTACTGGGTGGTGCAGCGCATGTCTGGGGAGCGCTGCTCGGTGCGGGAGTGATCACCATACTCAAGCAATGGCTTCAGGATTTTCTGCCCCAAATTTTGGGAAGCAGCGGCAATTTCGAGGTCATCATATTTGGGTTAATGATGGTATTGATATTGCAACGTGCGCGCGACGGGCTTTGGCCGATACTGGCGCGGTGCATTCCGAATGTTGCGGACAAGTGTGCTCAAAAACAAGTTTTTCCGGCAGAACCGCTGCCAAAGAAGCCCAGCTTGCAAGCTGGAAACAAATTGCTTGTGGTTGGCGACGTGGTAAAGAAATTCGGCGGCCTGGTCGCTTGCAACAGAATGAATTTATCGGTGCAAAGCGGAGAGGTGTTGGCTTTGATCGGACCGAACGGAGCGGGTAAGAGCACCATGTTCAATTGCATCTCGGGTGTGGATCCGGCGAGTTCCGGCGAGATCCGGTTCCTGGGCGAGCGTATCGAACGCTTGAATTCTCGAGAAATTGCAAGTCGTGGCATGAGCCGGACTTTTCAGCATGTGCGTCTCCTGCCAACCATGAGTGTGCTGGAAAATGTCGCGATCGGCGCACACTTAAGGGGAAACAAGGGAGTCATGTCCGCCTTGCTGCACCTGGATAGGGCCGAGGAAAAACGCCTGATGGCCGAAGCGGCCAAACAGATAGAACGGGTTGGGCTTGCTGAGCACATGTTCGACCAAGCTGGAAGCCTGGCGCTGGGCCAGCAGAGAATTCTCGAAATTGCTCGCGCGCTCGCAGCCGATCCCCGTCTGTTATTGCTTGATGAGCCCGCCGCCGGTTTACGTTATCTGGAAAAACAAGCGCTTGCCGATTTATTGCGGCGTCTGCGCGCGGAAGGGATGGGCATTCTTCTGGTGGAACATGATGTTGATTTTGTCATGGGTTTGGCGGATAGGGTAGTCGTGATGGAGTTTGGAGAAAAAATTGCCGAGGGATTACCGGAGCAGGTGCAGAGGGATCCGGCGGTACTTGAAGCCTATCTCGGGGGGGTGGCATGAGTTCCCGCCAGACTCCTGAAGTTTCCGTGGTGCTTGAGGTCCGGGATTTATGCGTATCGTACGGCAAGGTCGAAGCTTTGCACCATGTAAGTGTCAAAGTTCTAGGCGGACAAATAGTTACCGTCATCGGTCCAAACGGTGCTGGAAAAACCACCATGCTCGCCTCGATAATGGGATTGCTGCCTCGGACCAGCGGCCAGATCGCATTCTTGGGCGACACTCTCGAGGCTGCCGAAGTGGAACGCATGGTGGCTCAAGGCATGAATCTGGTGCCCGAAAAACGGGAACTTTTCGGTGAAATGAGTGTTGAAGATAATCTGCTGTTGGGAGCGTTCATGCGCAGACGTCTTGGCCATCGGGACGAGCGCGAAACCATGGAAAAGATTTATGAAATTTTCCCGCGGTTGAGAGAACGCAACAAACAACAGGCCGCTACATTGTCGGGCGGCGAGCGACAGATGCTGGCAGTCGGACGCGCCTTGATGGCTAAACCAAAGCTATTGCTGCTGGATGAACCCAGCCTCGGTCTGGCGCCGTTGATCGTGCGCGAGATCTTCCGGGTTATTGCGGATTTAAAGAAGAGCGGTGTCTCCATCTTGTTGGTTGAACAAAATGCCAGAGCTGCGCTGCAGGTGGCGGATTATGCCTATGTGCTCGAGACAGGGGAAACCGCTCTGGAAGGCCCTGCTGCGGAGCTTGCCGGTAATCCGAAAGTTATTGAAAGTTATCTCGGATTGGGTGGCAATAATTAGTTTCACGTGAAACCATTCGGGCATCCGAATCCCAGTTTCACGTGAAACATTTCGGTAATAGCAGTCACGGGCGTATGATTGCGCCTTTTTCCACGCTTGGTTCTGATGTATTTTCCAACCCGTTTTGATGTAATCGTGGTCGGTGGCGGCCATGCCGGTACCGAAGCGGCACTTGCGGCAGCGCGGACCGGCGCCAATACGCTGCTTTTGACGCACAACATCGAGACGTTGGGTCAAATGTCATGTAATCCATCCATTGGAGGGATTGGCAAAGGACATCTGGTCAGAGAGGTGGATGCGCTCGGTGGCGCAATGGCCTCGGCCACGGACGAGGCTGGCATACAATTTCGCATTCTGAATTCCAGCAAGGGCCCGGCGGTCCGGGCGACTCGTGCACAAGCCGACCGGCTACTGTACAAAACGGCTATTCGGCGGCGCTTGGAGAATCAGCCGAATCTCACCCTGTTCCAACAAGCAGTGGATGATTTGACCGTATCCGGTGATCGCGTCATGGGAGTGGTTACCCAACTGGGAATCCGTTTTGAGTCGGCCGCCGTTGTGCTGACGGCTGGAACCTTTCTGGATGGTCTAGTTCATGTGGGTTTAGCCCATTATCCGGCGGGACGTGCCGGCGACCCACCTGCGATCTCACTATCGCAACGTTTGCGAGAATTGCAGTTACCTATTGGCAGACTGAAGACTGGCACGCCGCCGCGGCTCGATGGCCGGACTATCGATTATTCGCGATTGCAAATCCAGCCCGGCGACGATCCACCTCCGGTATTTTCCTTTCTCGGCCGGCGCGAACAGCACCCGCGACAGGTTCCATGCTGGATTACCCACACAAATTTGCAAACTCACGAAATCATTCGCAGCGGCTTGGATCGATCCCCGATGTTTACGGGTGTGATAGAGGGAATTGGACCGCGCTACTGTCCATCGATCGAAGACAAAATACATCGATTCGCGGATAAAGAGAGTCACCAGATCTTTCTGGAACCGGAGGGATTAAATACCAACGAAGTCTATCCACAGGGAATTTCCACCAGTCTGCCTTTTGATATTCAGTTATTGCTGGTGCGCAGCATGGCTGGTTTGGAAAAGGCCCACATCCTCAGACCAGGATACGCCATTGAGTACGATTACTTCGATCCGCGTAACCTGAAATCCTCATTCGAAACGAAGCCTATCGCCGGATTGTTCTTTGCAGGACAGATTAATGGCACAACAGGTTATGAAGAGGCTGCCGCCCAGGGCTTGTTGGCGGGAGTCAATGCGGCTTTGCAGGTCAAAGGCAAGTCGGCGTGGTGTCCGCGTCGCGATCAAGCCTATCTGGGCGTAATGGTGGATGACCTGGTTACGCGTGGAATATCGGAACCCTATCGCATGTTTACCAGCCGAGCCGAATACCGGCTAAGCCTGCGCGAAGACAATGCCGATTTGAGATTAACGGATATTGGCCGGAGCCTAGGAGTCGTCGATGATCTCCGCTGGGACATTTTTAACCGGAAACGGGATGCCATCGCCGCAGAAATCGAGCGGTTGAAAACCACTTGGCTGAATCCAAAAATCGTCGCCCCCGCCGATGCGACGAAAATACTTGGCCAACCTCTGGAAAGAGAATATCGCCTGTTCGATTTGTTACGAAGACCCCAGGTCACTTATGCGTCGTTGATGACCTTGACTTCGGGTTGCCAGGAATCCGGGACTTTGGTGCATGACTCCCAAGTTATTGAACAGGTGGAAATCCAAGCGAAATATCAAGGCTACATTGAACGGCAAAGAGAAGAAGCGGCAAAAAATTTAAGCTATGAGACTTTGGCTCTACCCCAAGGTTTTGACTATGGCGCGATACACGGATTATCGATCGAAGTGCGGCAAAAACTTACTCAACACCAACCTGAAACCTTGGGACAGGCGGCACGGATTCAGGGGGTCACCCCGGCTGCGATTTCCCTGCTGTTAGTGCACCTAAAACGCCGCTCGCATGCCGGAAACAAGACAGCATGAATCAGCAAAGCGCTGCACGACTTCACGTCGGAATCGAACAGCTCGGCCTGATTCTGGACTCTCCAACCGAACGACGACTTCTTGACTATCTAGCTTTGCTGTCGAAGTGGAACCGCGTGTACAACCTGACCGCGATTCGCGAAGAGTCGGAAATGGTAAGCCAGCACTTACTTGATTCGTTGGCCGTGCTTCCGCATCTGAATCGATGCGGCATCCACAAGCTTGTCGACGTGGGCAGCGGTGGCGGCTTGCCGGGAATTCCGCTGGCCATTTCAGCACCAGAGATTAAAGTTGCTTTGATCGAATCCAGTCAGAAAAAAGCCAGTTTTCTGCAGCAAGCCAAAATCGAACTCAATTTGCCGAACCTGAGTGTTCATTGCATCCGCGTCCAGGACTTCAGAACTAACGATCTATTTGATTGCGTCATCTCCCGGGCATTTTCCAGCCTAAAAGATTTTGTTCTCCAATCGTCCCATTTGCTTGCCGTTGGTGGTTGCTTACTTGCCATGAAAGGCATCTATCCAGGAGCTGAAATAGCTGATTTGCCGCCGGGTTGGCAGCTTCGCCGGAATATGCCGTTGGCGGTGCCGGAGCTAGGGGCACAGCGCAATTTGATTGTGATTGAAAAGGCTTGAGAGGGGTTATCCATGCATATTTTCGCCATTGCCAATCAAAAGGGCGGAGTTGGCAAGACCACCACAACCGTCAATCTCGCCGCAGCTCTCGCGGCAAGTGGCAAACGCACTTTGCTTGTGGATCTCGATCCACAAGGGAATGCCACGATGGGAAGCGGTGTCGATAAAAGGACCTTGGAAAAATCGGTTTATCAGGTATTGCTTGGACTTGCCAATCTGGATGAGGCACGGACCGCATCCCCAACGGGTCATTTCGATTTGTTGCCGGCAAATCGTGATTTGGCGGGTGCCGAAGTGGAAATGGTAGAGCTTACGCGGCGCGAGATACGCTTGAAGGAAGCACTTACTCGACATACATCAGACTATGATTTTGTCTTGATTGATTGCCCACCGTCGCTTTCATTATTGACCCTGAACGGCCTTTGTGCCGCGCACGGAGTGGTTATTCCGATGCAGTGCGAGTATTACGCGCTGGAAGGTCTGTCCGATCTGGTCAACACGATAAAGAAGGTGCATGCCAACCTTAATCCCGATCTGAAAATCATCGGATTGCTCCGCGTAATGTTCGACACGCGTGCAACTCTTGGACATCAGGTTTCCGCAGAACTGGAACAGCATTTTGGCGATAAGGTGTTCAAAACGATCGTTCCGCGCAACATTAGACTTGCCGAAGCGCCCAGTTATGGCATTCCGGGTGTTTTGTTCGACAAAGCGGCGAAGGGATCACAGGCCTACCTGGCATTTGCAAAAGAGATGATTGAACGCGTTAAAACCATGTAAGGACGAAAAGGTCATGAATCCACCCAAACAAAAAGGTCTCGGCCGAGGTCTTGGCGCGCTGCTTGATGCCAACACGGGCCCCGAGTCGACTCGGCAGGACACGTTGTCAATCAATATGTTGCAGCCGGGAAGATACCAGCCGCGTACGCGCATGGATCAGGATTCTCTCAATGAGCTGGCTGCCTCGATCAAACTCCAGGGTGTCATGCAGCCAATCCTGGTACGGCCATTGGAAGCCGATCGATTTGAAATAATTGCCGGCGAGCGCCGCTGGCGCGCTGCGCAAATGGCCGGGCTAACTGAAGTCCCTGCGCTAGTCCGGAATATTCCGGATGAGTCTGCACTTGCCATGTCCCTAATTGAAAACATCCAGCGGGAAGACTTGAATCCGCTTGAGGAAGCAGCAGGAATCCAGCGCCTGATCGACGAGTTCGCGATGACCCACCAACAGGCCGCTGATGCGGTCGGTCGGTCGCGTCCCGCAGCTTCGAATCTATTGCGTCTGCTTCATTTGGCCAAGCCGGTGCAAGAATGCCTGTTCTCCGGGGAACTGGACATGGGACATGCCCGGGCATTGTTGCCACTGGCCAAAGTCGATCAGGCGCGCCTGGCGGTGCAAATCGTTCATAAGAAGTTGTCGGTTCGGGAGGCCGAAAAACTGGTGCAACGGGAGCTTAATTCGGCGTCGACGAATAAGGTCTCTCCACCAAAACCGGACCGGGATTTGCTGAGATTGGAAGAGGAGCTTGCGGACAAACTTGGAGCAACGGTTCAGTTGGTGGCCAACAAGCAAGGGGCGGGGAAATTGACGATTCGCTTCGGTAGCTTGGAGCAGCTCGAGGGGATTTTGGATAGACTGCGCTGAGCGCTGAGAAAAGCCGCGTCTGATCTTGGACAAACGGCAACTGCTCGGAACAATAACTCAATTTTCTGATTGACGCATACGGGGGCGTAAGGTTAGAATCTTTAGGTTTTGTGCCACCGGCTATTCGCCTTCCTCTCAGCAGCAAGGCTTCCTCGACTACTTTTATGCTCGATCCTACTAAACCTCTCCGCACAGTACTGGGCTGGCAGGTTGGTGCGACGGTAATCTTGGCTTTTGCCAGTGCCTGGTTGGTCGGAGTTCACAGTGCGCTTTCAGTGTTGCTGGGCGGCGCGGTCGGCATGCTGGGAAGTTTGACCTTCGCATTGCTCGCGCGCCCCAGGAAAACACAGGTTCAGGATTCTTCCATGGCATGGGACAAGCTTGGTCAGGTGCTCAAAGCGGAGGGAGCCAAGGTGCTGGTCATGGTGGTATCCCTCTGGCTGGTATTGATGGCTTATAAAGAAGTGGTACTGATCGGCTTTATTGGAATGTTCATCCTGTCCGTGATCATTTTTTCGATGGCCGTTTTCCTTCGTAACCCCATGACACTTGAGGCTAGGCAAGAATAATGTCAACTGGCGCTCTTACCCCAACCACGTACATCAATCACCACCTGAGTTTCTTCGCCAAGCCGCTCGGCGAAGGCACATTCTGGACGTTGCATGTAGATTCATTACTGACGGCTGTTTTGTTGGGTATTGTTGGTTTCGGTTTCCTCTGGTGGGTGGTTCGCGGCGCAACATCCGGAGTTCCCGGAAAATTGCAGGCTTTTGTTGAACTGACGGTCGAGTTCGTCGATGATCAGGCCAAAGGAATTTTTCATGGCGATCGCCACAAATTTGTTGCGCCGCTGGCCCTGACGGTCTTTGTCTGGGTCTTGTTGATGAATGCCATGGACTTCCTGCCAGTGGATATCATGGCTTGGATTTATGAACACGTGTTCGGCTTGAGTAATTGGCACTCGGTACCCACGGCTGATATCAATACCACTTTTGCCTTGTCCATAGCGGTCTGGTTGCTGATGATCTTTTTCAGCATCAAAGTTAAGGGACTGGGTGGCTGGATTCATGAACTTTTCTGTGCGCCGTTTGGTTCCAATCCTCTGTTGTGGATATTCAACCTGATGTTCAATCTTGTTGAGTACGTCTCCAAGCCGCTTTCACATTCCTTGCGGTTGTACGGCAACATGTACGCCGGTGAAATCATTTTCCTGCTGCTTGGAATGTGGGCTGCTACCGGTTTGGTAGGTACGATTTTGGGGGCAATCCTGGGTGCCGGTTGGGCGATATTTCATATCTTGATCGTCGTGTTGCAGGCATTTATTTTCATGATGCTGACTATCGTCTACATATCGATGGCGCACGAAAGCCACTAGTACCCACTGTTGATTCTAAAGTATTAATGCCCGGATTTTCCATAGATACCAATACTCGCGGCCGATTCTTGGGCTGCTGGCTCCAAAATACTTTTTGTTTTTGCTATCCAATTTTATGAGTGCCTGTCTTTGAGTTTTATGTAATTTTTCTTTAATCGTTTGATTAACTACCTGCAATTTCGAAAGGAACACAAATGGACAAACTCCAATTTCTAGCCCTGATCCAAGCTTATACCGGCGTTGGCATCGGACTGATTATCGGCTTGGGTGCTGCCGGTGCCTGTATCGGTGTGGGCATCATGTGCTCGCGCTTTCTTGAAGCCGCCGCGCGCCAGCCTGAATTGATGAATGCCCTGCAAGCCAAAGTGTTCCTGCTGCTTGGCCTGATTGACGCGTCGTTCATTATCGGCGTCGGTCTTGCCATGCTGTTTGCATTTGGCAACCCCCTCCTTGCTGTCATTCATTAATCGGCATCAAACGCCAGGCTAGGGGATAGCCATGAATATTAATTTGACCTTGATTTCTCAGGCGATCGCATTCGCCATATTTATCTGGTTTACCGCGAGCTTCGTTTGGCCTCCGCTGATGAATGCCATCAGCGAGCGCCAGAAAAAGATCGAGGAAGGTCTTGCTGCCGCCGAACGCAGTAAGAAGGACTTCGAGCTGGCGCAGACTCGCTCAACCGACACTTTGCGTGAAGCGCGCGAGAAATCCACAGAAATGATAGGTGGAGCCGAGCGTCAGGCAGCGCACTTGATTGAACAAGCGCGTGCTGAAGCGGCGCGGATCATCAGTCAGGCTCGCGAGGCGGCGGGAGGTGAAGCAGCGGTGGCTGCACAACGCGCAAAGGAAAATTTGCGCGATCAGGTGGCAAGCCTGGCTGTGGCTGGTGCCGAGAAGATTCTCCGGCGCGAAGTGAATGCCCAAGTGCATGCCGAGTTACTCGCCAGTCTGAAGTCGGAGCTCTGACATAACATGGCCGAAAATGTCACCCTGGCGCGACCCTATGCAGAAGCCACCTACCAGTTGGCTTTGGCGGGGAGTGCTCTAGAAGCTTGGGCTGACGTACTGGGGCGTATGGCCGAAGTGGCTGCTCACCCAGATATGCGCGCCTGTATCGATAATCCACGCTTGGATTCCGGCGATTTGACACAAATGATTCTGGATGCAGTGGCCGGGAATCTTACTGTCGAGCAGAAAAGCTTTGCACGCCTGCTGGTCGATAATGATCGTCTCGGGGTGTTGGCCGAAATACGCGACTTGTTTCTTGAGCTGAAAAATACTCATGAAGGCGTCAAGGAAGCAATGATCAGCTCGGCATTTCCCATTGAAGCATCCAGCCTTACACAGCTTGTGTCCGACCTTGAGCAGCGTTTCAAGTGCAAGATCCAGGCGACCGTTAGCGTTGAACCGGAACTGATTGGCGGTGTTCGCATCGCTGTCGGTGACCAGGTGATCGATGCATCGGTGCGCGGCAAGCTCGCCGCAATGAGCGTAGCACTACAGAATTAGGAGTTTTCCAAATGAACCTTAATCCTTCTGAAATCAGCGATCTGATCAAGAGCCGGATTCAAAAACTGGACCTTGCGGCAACGTCGCGCACCGAAGGTTCCGTCGTTTCAGTAACTGACGGCATTTGCCGGGTTCACGGTCTGGCGGACGTGATGCAAGGCGAGATGCTGGAATTTCCCGGCAACACGTTTGGCCTCGCCCTGAATCTCGAGCGCGATTCCGTCGGCGCCGTGATCATGGGTGAATACGAGCACATCACCGAAGGTGATACCGTCAAATGTACGGGACGCATTCTGGAAGTACCGATTGGTCCGGAATTGCTGGGTCGCGTGGTTAACGCCCTGGGTGAACCGATCGATGGCAAGGGACCGATTAACGCCAAACTGACTGACAAAATCGAAAAAGTTGCGCCGGGCGTGATTTGGCGAAAGTCGGTATCCCAGCCGGTTCAAACTGGTCTCAAGTCGATTGATTCGATGGTGCCTATCGGTCGCGGCCAGCGCGAACTGATCATCGGTGACCGTCAGACCGGCAAGACGGCGGTGGCGGTTGATGCCATCATCAACCAAAAGGGCGAAAACATGTTCTGCATCTACGTGGCGATCGGGCAAAAAGCCTCGACCATCGCCAACGTGGTGCGAAAACTGACCGAGACCGGGGCGATGGAATACACCATCATCGTTGCCGCTACCGCCTCCGAATCGGCGGCAATGCAATTCCATGCGCCTTATTCCGGTTGCACCATGGGCGAATACTTCCGCGATCGTGGTATGGATGCCCTGATCATTTACGACGATTTGACCAAGCAAGCCTGGGCTTATCGGCAAGTTTCTCTTTTGCTGCGTCGTCCGCCGGGACGCGAAGCTTATCCCGGCGACGTGTTTTATCTGCATAGCCGTTTGCTGGAGCGTGCAGCGCGCGTTTCCGAGGCTTGGGTCGAAAAATTTACCAACGGGGAAGTCAAGGGGAAAACCGGCTCACTGACAGCGCTGCCGGTCATCGAAACCCAGGCCGGCGACGTGACTGCATTCGTGCCGACAAACGTGATCTCGATTACGGATGGTCAGATATTCCTGGAAACCGACCTGTTTAACGCCGGTATCCGTCCCGCGATCAACGCGGGCATCTCGGTGTCTCGGGTCGGCGGTGCAGCACAGTGCAAAGTCATCAAGAAGCTCGGTGGTGGTATCCGTATGGCGCTGGCACAGTATCGCGAACTTGCGGCGTTTGCCCAGTTTGCCTCGGATCTCGACGAGACCACCCGTAAGCAACTGGAACGCGGTCGCATGGTCACGGAACTGATGAAGCAGCCGCAGTATTCGCCGATGAGAGTTTCGGAGATGGCGGTTACCCTGCTTACGGTGAACAAAGGCTACTACGACGATATCGACGTCGCACGCGCGCTTTCCTTTGAAGCGGGATTGATGGCTTATCTCAAGCAGTCCCATGCCGAACTGCTGGCCAAGATCGAAAGTACCAAGGATCTTGATGCCGACAGCGAAAAATCGTTGATGGCGGCAATTGAGTCGTTCAAGAAGACTTGGGCCTGAAGACCGTTAAGCGGAGCTGATTATGGCAAGCGGCAAGGAAATTCGCAGCAAGATTCTCAGCGTGCAAAACACGCGCAAGATCACCAAGGCCATGGAAATGGTTGCTGCCTCTAAGATGCGCAAAGCCCAGGATCGTATGAAGGCGGCGCGGCCTTATGGTGACAAGATCCGCCGTATTGCTGCCAATCTGTCGCGTGCCAATTCCGAGTACAAGCACCCGTTCCTGATCAAGAAGGACAAGGTGACTAGCGCCGGCTTGATCGTCGTTACCACCGACAAGGGTTTGTGCGGCGGACTCAACACCAACGTATTGCGGCTGGCTTTCGGGCGCATCAAGGAGTTGGATGCAGCGGGGGTTAGCAAAGTTAGCGTCGCCTGCGTTGGCAACAAGGGGCTGGGATTCATGCAGCGCCTGGGTGCGAACGTGGTGTCAAAGATTACCGGTTTGGGCGACACGCCCCATCTGGAAAAGCTGATTGGACCGGTCAAGGTGTTGCTCGACGCTTTTTCCGCTGGCGAACTGGACGTCGTCTACATTGCCTATACCCGCTTCGTCAATACCATGAAGCAGGAGCCCGTGCTGGAGCAGCTTTTGCCCTTGTCGGGTGAGCAGTTGCAGGACGACCAGGCGCACAGTTGGGACTACTTGTACGAGCCCGACTCGAAAGCGGTAATCGATGAATTGCTGGTGCGTTATGTTGAAGCACTGGTGTACCAATCGGTTGCGGAGAACATGGCTTCCGAGCAATCTGCACGCATGGTGGCGATGAAAGCGGCATCGGATAATGCCGCTACCGTCATCAAAGATCTGCAACTGGTGTACAACAAGACCCGTCAAGCGGCGATTACCAAGGAACTTGCGGAAATCGTCGGCGGTGCGGCGGCGGTTTAACCGGCAGAACCAGGTACCGATCGGGCCGGATCAAGGTTTATTCACGTTGGTTTTCTAATGAATTATTTGTGTTTGGGGAATGACGATGAGTCAAGGTGAAATCGTTCAATGCATCGGCGCAGTGGTTGACGTACAGTTCAAGCGCGATCAGATGCCCAGAGTCTATGATGCTCTTACCATGGAAGGTTCGGAGCTCACTCTTGAAGTTCAGCAGCAACTTGGTGACGGCGTGGTGCGCACGATCGCACTAGGTTCTTCCGATGGTCTGCGGCGCGGCATCAAAGTCCAAAATACCGGCAAGCCGATTTCCGTGCCGGTCGGCACGGCAACGCTGGGGCGGATCATGGATGTGCTGGGTCGTCCGATTGACGAAATCGGTCCGATTGGAACCGATGTGAGGCGTTCCATCCATCAGAAGGCGCCCAAGTTCGATGAGCTTTCCGCAACCAACGAGTTGCTCGAGACCGGCATCAAGGTGATCGATCTGATGTGTCCGTTTGCCAAGGGCGGCAAGGTTGGCCTGTTCGGTGGCGCCGGTGTCGGCAAGACGGTGAACATGATGGAACTGATCCGCAACATTGCCATCGAGCACAGCGGGTATTCAGTGTTTGCCGGTGTCGGCGAGCGGACTCGCGAAGGCAACGACTTCTATCATGAAATGAAGGAGTCCAACGTTATCGACAAGGTGTCCCTGGTTTATGGCCAGATGAACGAACCGCCGGGGAATCGTCTGCGCGTGGCACTGACCGGTCTTACCATGGCCGAAGCATTTCGTGACGAAGGTCGGGATGTGCTGTTCTTCGTGGACAACATCTACCGCTTTACGCTCGCCGGTACCGAAGTGTCCGCCTTGCTGGGTCGCATGCCCTCGGCCGTGGGTTATCAGCCGACGCTTGCGGAAGAAATGGGTCGCTTGCAGGAACGCATTACCTCCACCAAGGTTGGCTCGATTACATCGATCCAGGCAGTGTATGTGCCCGCTGACGACTTGACCGACCCCAGCCCGGCGACCACCTTCGGTCACCTCGATGCTACCGTCGTGCTGTCGCGCGACATCGCCTCGCTGGGTATTTATCCTGCGGTCGATCCCCTTGATTCGACTTCGCGCCAGATCGATCCCAACGTCATCGGTCAGGAACATTACGACACAGCGCGCGGCGTTCAGCAGACTTTACAGCGCTATAAGGAACTGCGCGACATCATCGCCATTCTCGGTATGGACGAACTGGCGCCGGATGACAAGCTGCTGGTCTATCGGGCGCGCAAAATCCAGCGCTTCCTGTCCCAGCCGTTCTTTGTCGCCGAAGTGTTTACCGGTTCGCCAGGCAAGTACGTTTCCCTCAAGGAAACCATCCGCGGTTTCAAGATGATCATCAACGGCGACTGTGATCACCTGCCGGAGCAGGCTTTCTACATGGTCGGCACCATCGACGAGGCGTTCGAAAAAGCCAAGACGATTCAATAAGGAATAAAAAACATGGCCATGACCATTCACGTCGACGTAGTCAGTGCCGAGGAATCGATCTTCTCGGGACTGGCTGAATTCGTCGTGTTGCCGGGCGAAGCTGGCGAACTGGGCATACTGCCGGGCCACATGCCGCTGATGACGCGGATCAAGGCAGGTACCGTGCGCCTGAAATTGCCCAGCCAGGAAAATGAGGAATTGTTTTTTGTTGCTGGAGGTATGCTGGAAGTTCAGCCGAATCGAATCACGGTGCTTGCAGATACCGCCATACGTGGCAAGGATCTGGATGAAGCCAAGGCGCTTGATGCGAAGAAGAAAGCGGAGGAGGCCATGGCAACCCGCAGTTCCGAGCTCGATTATGTGCGTGCCCAGGCTGAACTAGCCGAAGCCATCGCGCAGCTATCGGCAATCCAGAAATTGCGCAAACGTACCCACTAAGAAATCGGATGATCCAGAAAGGGCAGCTCCGGCTGCCTTTTTTCATGTATTGTCGGAATTTCAGTGCTGCACTCAGTTTTGTAATTCGCGCGCTTTCTCCGAATCAACAAGGAAACAACAATGAATCTCAAGATCCTGGCGATGCTTCTGATGACGATGGCGATAGCAGCCTGTGGCGGCAAGGGGGACGACAAGGCAGCCGGGGGTCCCGGTGGTGCCGGCATGCCACTGGCAGAAGTTGATGTCGTCACGGTCGCGTCGGGCTCGACGACGATCACCCAGGAATTGCCCGGGCGTCTGCAGGCGTTCCGTACTGCCCAAGTACGCGCGCGGGTGGAAGGCATAGTCGAAAAACGCCTGTTCGAAGAGGGCAGCGATGTCAAAGAAGGTCAAACCCTGTTTCGCATCGATCCCAGAAACTATCAGGCCGCCTTTGATGCAGCCAAAGCCGATCTGGCGGTGGCTCGTCTGACGCTGGAGCGCTATCGTCCGCTGCTTGAACTCAAGGCGGTCAGTCAACAAGAAGTCGATTTGGCCGAGGCCAGGGTTAAGCAAGCTGAAGCCGCCCTGATGAAATCACGTATCGATCTCGACAACACCGCAGTGCCGGCACCGATATTCGGTCGTATTGGACGAGCCGCCGTCACCGAAGGCGCATTAGCCGGACGCGGCGAGGCGACGCTGTTGGCGACCATCGAGCAGATCGATCCGATTTATGCAAATTTCACCCAACCGGGCGCTGACCTGTTTCGACTGAAAAAAGCCATAAAATCGGGCAAGCTCAAGCAAGCCGCGCGGAGCGGGGTCGAACTCGTGCTGGAGGACGGTAGCATCTATGCGCAACCGGGCAAACTACAGTTCTCGGATCTGGCGATCGACCCCACAACTGGCAGCGTTTCCTTGCGCGCACTTTTTCCCAATCCGCGCCGCGACCTATTGCCAGGTGCGTTTGTGCGGGTCCGCTTTGCCGAAGCTATTGCCGAATCCGCCATTCGCGTGCCACAACGTGCCGTGTTGGCGGATCCACAAGGTCAATATGTCATGGTCGTGGATGCCACGGGCAAGGCCGCTCACCGTCCAATCAAAACAGATGGTATGAGCGGTGGCGATTTCATTGTTGCGGACGGCCTCAAAGCAGGCGAGCAAGTGATAGTGAACGGGCTGCAAAAAGTCCGTCCCGGAGCCCCGGTGAAACCGACTCCGTGGAATCCCAATCCAGCTTCTGCGGCAATCCCGCCGGGCGAGAAAAAGTAAGAGCAGGTCATGATTGCGAAATTTTTCATTGATCGCCCGATCTTTGCCTGGGTGATTGCCTTGGTGATTCTGCTTGCTGGCGTGCTGGCGCTCAGAATTCTGCCGGTCTCTCAATATCCTGCAGTGGCGCCGCCGTCGATTGCATTCAACATTTCCTATCCGGGTGCGTCCGCGCAAGTCGTCGAGAGCACCGTCACCGCCCTGATCGAACAGGAAATGAACGGCATCGAGCGTTTGCTCTATATGGAATCATCTTCCGAACTCGGAACCGGCACGGTGACCTTGACATTCCAGCCGGGTACCAACGTCGATATTGCGTCCGTGGAAGCGCAAAATCGTTTCAAGCGTATCGAGGCACGCTTGCCTGATGATGTAAGGCGTGCCGGTGTCCCCGTGACCAAGCCGTCGCGCAATTACGTCATGTTCGTGGCGCTTTACTCGCCGGACAAGAGCCTTTCTGCGGTCGATCTGGGCAGCTTTGCTGCAGCCAGCGTGCTTGACCCGCTGCGGCGCGTGAAGGGTGTCGGCGAAGCGGTATTGTTTGGCACCGAGTACTCCATGCGCTTGTGGCTGCAGCCCGAAAAGCTCTATGCTTACAAGCTCTCGCCAGCCGACGTCACCCGCGCAGTGCGTGCGCAGAACGTCGAACTGGCTACGGGAGAACTCGGGCAAGTGCCTGCTGCCAAAGGTCAGCAGATGAACGCCGTCATCATTACGCGTAGCCGCCTGGTGACTCCTGAACAATTCGGCAATATTCTCGTGCGCACCTTGCCGGACGGATCGGCCGTAAGAGTCAAGGATGTTGCCAGGGTCGAACTGGGATCCCAGGATTACAATATTTTTGCCCGCCTCGACGGGCAACCGACCGCGGCGATCGCCATTCGTGTCTCACCGGATGGCAATGCCCTGGACGTCGTCACTGCGGTGCGCGGCAAGCTGGCCGAGATGGCGCCTTATTTCCCCAAGGGTATCGCCTGGGATGTTCCCTACGATACCTCACGCTTTGTCGACATTTCGATCAAAGAAGTTTTGCTGACTTTGGTCGAAGCCATGTTGCTGGTATTTCTGGTGATCTATCTGTTTCTCGAGAACTTCCGCGCCACCCTGATTCCGGCGATTGTCGTGCCGGTAGCGCTGACCGGGGCGCTGGCAGGCCTTTATGTTTTCGGCTATTCAATCAATGTGCTCACTCTCTTTGCCATGGTGCTGGCGGTCGGTATCGTTGTCGATGATGCGATCGTGGTGGTAGAGGCCGTCGAGCGCATCATGACCGAGGAGGGATTGAGTCCGCGCGATGCTGCACGCAAAGCAATGGATCAGATTTTCAATGCCATCATCGGTATTACCCTGGTTTTGTCTGCGGTATTCGCTCCGATGCTTTTCTTTGGCGGTTCGGTAGGCGTAATTTACCGGCAGTTCGCCATGACGCTGCTGCTGGCGATGGGATTCTCCATTCTCATGGCGCTGACTCTCTCGCCTGCCCTCTGCGCGACATTGCTCAAGCATAAGGCGGGCGAGGAACTGCTCCCCAGCAAGGGTTTTTTCGGTGCGTTCAACCGTTTCTTCGATCGAGTCCGGTCGGGTTATCAAACGTGGGTGAGCCGAATATTGAAAAGGACAGGCCTGTATCTGGTGATTTATGCAGTCATTATCGCTGCCACCGGATGGCTGTTTGTACACCTGCCCGGGAGTTTTTTGCCTGAGGAAGACCAAGGCTACTTTATCAACATGGTCCAATTGCCACCTGGTTCATCGCAGGAACGCACGATCGAAGTATTGACACAGATCGAACAGTACTACCTCAAGCAGCCGGAAGTTGCCAAAGTTGTCGGCGTGGTGGGATTTTCATTTTTCGGCCGTGGTCAGAACGCAGCATTGGCCTTCGTGCGCTTGAAAGAGTGGGACGAGCGTCCGGGCGCGGGGCAATCGTCGACTGCCTTGGTGCAGCGGGCGAACATGGTCTTTTTCCAGATCAAGCAGGCCATGATTTTTGCCATTAACCCGCCGCCGATCCCTGAGCTTGCCTCGACCGGCGGGTTTGATTTCCGCTTGCAGGATCGCGCCGGAATCGGCCGCGAAAAACTGCTCGAAGCGCGCAATATTGCCTTGGGAACTGCAAGCCAGAACCCTGCCTTGGCCGGTGTTCGTCCCGAAGGTCAGGAAGCCGCACCGCAACTGTTGCTGGATATCGATCGCCGCAAGGCGGAAACGCTAGGTGTATCGATGGCCGACCTCAACGACACCCTGCAGTCAAGCTTTGGCATCGCCTACATCAATGACTTCGTACGGCAAGGACGCATCTTGCGGGTGCTGATGCAGGCAGACCCGAAGCTGCGCGTCTCGGCCGACGAAATGCTGCGTTTGCCGGTGCGTAACCGCGATGGCGGAATGGTGCCGCTGTCCGAACTCATTACGCCGCACTGGATTATTGGATCACCCAAGCTCGATCGCTACAACGGCCTTCCCTCCATGAAGATCGCCGGCAGCCCGGCATCCGGTCGTAGCACCGGCGAGGCGATGCAGGCCATGGAAGCCGTGTCCAAGACCCTGCCGGCGGGCTTCGGTTTTGAGTGGTCTGGTACTTCCTACGAGGAAAAGCTGTCCGGCAGCCAAGCGCCACTCTTGTTCGCGCTGGCAATGCTGGTAGCGTTTCTGGCGCTGGCCGCGTTGTATGAAAGCTGGTCGATTCCCTTTGCGGTGATGCTGGTGGTGCCGCTGGGCGTGTTCGGCTCGGCGCTGGCGGTGACTCTGCGCGGATTG
>Ga0172373_10002177_pt1 | contig 30530 bp, 45 predicted proteins | sample Lak10m_2_FD_114546 | JGI IMG/M metagenome (GOLD analysis project Ga0172373, IMG submission 114546) | Freshwater microbial communities from Kabuno Bay, South-Kivu, Congo - kab_092012_10m | ecosystem: Environmental > Aquatic > Freshwater > Lake | place: Democratic Republic of the Congo...
CTTGAGCCTGCTGATCCTCTGGTTATATGTGGAATGTCGCGAGTCAGATCTAATATTTCTCTAACTCTAAGAAAGTGTTTGGCAAATCCTAATTGTGCTACGATTTCTAATTCTTCTTCTAATCGTTTGTTGTATTCTTCAGTATCGGGTATTTGCCTAGTAAATTTAGTAATGAGGTGTTCTAATTCCTTGTATCTTGATTCCATAGTTTGCCTTTATAGTTGCCATAATATGGAACTATTTACATCAAGATACAGGGAGTTCTATTAATTTTGAAAACTTGCTTTCTTTGCGGCCTGTAGACGTTCTTCGTCTGTCAGTTCATAACACTTGGGAGCACGATTAGGATCACGCAATAGATCATACTCTGATCGTTTGGTATAGGTCCGTTTGAAATGACGGAATACCAACCAGGTGACAAACGCCATAGTGACCACGGCAAAATGTCCAATGATATTATATCCTAAATACCAAAGTTCTCCAGTATATAGACTAAATGCCAATGCCCAAAAACAGGCTAAGAATATACTGGTGATATACTTGATCTGAGGTGGGGCATCTTTTAGTGCGTTGCGATCAGGATCTAAAATCTGTAGAGCAGCACGATATAGAGCAATGAGAAATTTAATTAAACCAAACATAGTGTGTCCTTATGTATTTGTCCTAAACAATGATTATACACTATTTAACCCCGCTGGCCAAGACGATTTGGCAAATATGTTCGAGGCGTTCTATATGTTCAAATGCTCGCCAAGGTGTAGTATCAATGCTGACCACACCGTGTCCTTTTATGCCCACAATATCGTATGCGATATTACCAAATTCATCAAGTTCAAGGGCCTGATGGCAATGGTCTGCCAGTTCTTGACTGATTGGTGCCACATCGCCTACATTCGGTGCTACCTTAGTGTAACGGCTTAGTTCAGGAAAGTCTTTGACTAAATCTTTGAGCACAATACCACGGTGCATGGCTGCTATGGTGTAGGTAGGGTGTAGATGAACTACTACACGAATATCTTCTGAGTGCTGACCCATTTGACGCTGTAGTCCCCAATGTAAGGGAAGTTCTCCACTGGGCTTGAGATTACCACTGATATCATCCTGTTCTATTACTTCTGGAAATTCTCTTGTGCCGTTGTTGGCAATACGAATTTTCTTGAACATATCGTATTGTAATTTTTGTTTTCGCACACCGCTGGGTGTGATATAGAAATGATTGCGATCGTGATATCTTATACTGAGATTACCATCACGACTGGTGATCCAATTACGATGATATGCTTCTGTGAGCACATCACAACAGGTTTCTAACATTGTATCTCCTTTTTTGAACTTTTAACTCTTAGTAGCTTTGCAATAGCAACCGCTACATTTAATCCAAGGGGATATATGTGCTAGAGTCATAACAGCCCACATTACAGTCATTTCCCAACTATGATGTTCATGGTGACTTCCATGAACTACAAAATTATAGATGTTATAAATTAAGCCTATTAAAAATAGTGGTGCAGGTGCGAAATTAACTATTAGGCAGCGCATATTTAATCTAATCATAGAGTCTCCCTGTGTTTAGACAGGATCCGGTTTGGGATATCTACACGCTACCTAAAGCGATTAAGAAGGCCAAAAAGTTTTGCTGTAAGGATCCTTAATGATATTTACAATATTGTATCTAGTTGAGATTGATTTTTGGGTATCAACATTCCATCAATAAATTAGTGAAATTTAACAATAATCTATGATGATAGTTTTCGTGCCATTTGGCCTTAAGTGAATCATGTTTGTTATACCAGGATTTCATACTTTCAGGATGGCACCCTATTATGCCTATTCTATTCTGTATGATTGCCATAGGGTCTTTATTCTTATATCTGGCCACTGTATAAAATTGTGTCTCATCACCCAAGAAGGCTGTGCCGTCATAAAAATACATATCCACTATTTCACCTTGCCAGTCGACAGGCACTGTGGTTCCGAATGATCTTTTTATGCCGGACCTAGGTCTTTTTATATACTGTACAGTGTCTATACCTTCTAATAGGTTGAAGTAGTATGGACCTGCCCAATACGCTCCCATACATATACCTAAATACCTTACACCATTTTTGACAGCCTCTTGTACATATTGATAGTTGTCGCCTATTATTCGTCTATACGTTTCACTATCTCCTATACCACCAGGAAACGCAATAATATCTGCACGAGCAAATATTTTTCCATCAAACTGATCTGCCTTAAACATATCTATCTGATAGTGTGAACTCAGTGCTTCATACATACCAACAGCACATTGAGCACTACATTCTGGATGATTAAGAAACAGAGCCACCTTAGGCTTGACTTTTTTCATATCAGTGTTTGGTATGAAATTTAGATAGAAAGAGGTCCTTCATAAGGTCAAGGTCTTCGCGTGAGTTGATAATAATTTTTTCGTCTAGATCAATGTCATCTTTCCATACTTCTTCTGGAAATCGTAGAAAAAGGTAGATGTCTCTCCAAGTTGTAGTGACTCCCTGCTCATAGCACAATTCTAAAACTTTAAGTATATTATTCCCTACCATTAGGGCTATCTGATCTGAGTTCATCTTTTCTAGTTTCTTTGATTTGATTTTGCATTCTGCGAAATTCTTTATTAATCTCAACCATTATAGGATCTACCTCTCCTGAGGTAGATCGATGAGGCGGAGAATGTTTTACAGGGTCTTTTAATCTTGGCTTACTTCTAAACCAAGTCAAGATTAACTGTCCTTTTTGCCATTTTCTTTATCCTTGGCATCCTTAGCGGCCTGATCTGCTGCGGCCTTAGCACCAGCCATAGCAGCCTCCTTACCTGTTCCTGCTAGCATAATGCCGCTTAGTGTTCCACATAAGAATGTGGCCACAGGAATGATAAGTTCAAAAAACTTTTGATCAATAGGACTAATAGCATTGAGTGGCTGTGTAACAAACATTATACTATATAACACAGTAAACACAATGCCTATAAGAGTAAGCGCCAAGCAGACTCCGATAAAGAATTTTAGTCGAACCATAAGTTCGTTTTCTGTATAACGTTCTCCCTTTTTACTCACTGTAGGTCCTCCTTCCTCTTTCTTGTCCATGGTAGATAGTACTTGATCTATAGTACTGTTTACTTTATTTTGCATGGGTTCTCGTCCTTGAATATGTGTTCGGGGCATGATCTATTCACTTCACAATAGGGTTTCTTACATATATCTTGATCCCACATAGCAGGATCTTGACAGGGATATCTATAACGGTCTTGACAGCCCGCCAGTAATATTGCTAACGATAAAATCAGAATTCTCATTTGTGTTTACCTTCCGTCTTTTCGGGTAAGCGAGGTGCTTCTAACTTTGCTGTAAAATACTTATCCAAAATAGCATTTCCTACCCATGCTGTCATATAGCCCATAAAATACCATTCACTAAAACGTTCTTCTACAATCAGATATACAAAGCCCCATGTGCTTACAATCCATGCTCCAAATCGCACGAATTTTTTCTCATCTAACTTACCTCTACTACAGATTAGATCTTTAAGATCTATGCTTGAATCACTGTTTCTATGCCATATCCATAAAAGTAACAGTAAGAACAGCACTATCAAAGCAAGGACTGTGCTTAGTGCTATTTGTGTTTTATTAATAGTTGCCCAATCTATCATATAACTACTTATCTGACCCCTAATAAATAATAATATGGATACTAAACTCATTAATTTAAACCCTATATTAAGTTGGTTCAAGTCTACAGGTCATTATTTTTTACTAGTATTTTTCATAATTACAGTGTCTGTGCTAACTTATATTATTGTAGATAAGCACATACAGGCATCTAAGCCTGTAGAACCGCCTCCTCTGCAGGTCTTTTTTGATCACGAATCCGCCTTAAAACGTATAGATTCTTTAGAAAAACAACTAGAAACACAAAGTTCAGTGATTAAAAAGTTAGAGACTGATCTAAGCACACAGGCCGCAATAAATAAAGTATTAGGAAAACGCCTACAGTTTCACTCAGATGTTTTAAGACGTATCTGTGAATATGTGGTGGTAATCACTGTAGATAAGAAGATTATTCCTAGACAGTGCTTGTCTGATTATAACTGGCGCAGGGAGGAAGGATTGTAATGGAAACTAAACTGGCAACTATTATATGCTCTGACGTTATAGGTTATAGTGCTATGATGCAGCAGGATGAAGCAGGCACACTGCGTAAACTGGATGACTGTCGTGCTCTAATAGATCCCCTCATTGATTCAAGTAAGGGTAGATTGTTCAATACAGGTGGAGATAGCGTATTGATAGAGTTTGCTAGTGCTGTAGATGCTGTTCGATTTGCCGTAGAAATGCAGAATAAAATGCGTAAACTAAACAATGGTATGCGGTGGCGCATAGGTATGCACATGGGAGAAGTATGGATATACGGAACTAACCTCATGGGTGATGCTGTAAACTTGGCCGCTCGCACAGAAAGCATGGCAGACTACGGCGGTGTTACCATGACCGAAACTGTATATAAACTTGTGGCCAGTAAGATAAAGGATCTTGAATTCGTCAGCAGAGGTCTACAAGAATTTAAAAATGTAGAACCCATGGAAATATGGAGCGTAAAGATAGAGGGTAGCGAACCTAATCCTCATTTATCTAAAGGTCCTAAAAAGCCTACGGCATCATCTACCACAAAAAGTCATAGTGAATTAGTCAGTGCTGTGGTAAATGATCAAGCAGCCCGTAATAGATCCTTACATGATGCACTAAGTTTTAAACAAGATGGTAAGTATGGTCCTGCCACCCGTATTCTTATGTGGCGTGTTAGCAAGTCAGATAGTGCGGCTTTAGATGAATTAATAAACATGGTTAAAAAGGATCTAGTTCCTCCTGAACTTAAACTGTATGTATTTGCGGTGTTTAGGGAGTTCTGTCAAAAGGTTAACAGCGATCTGGCATTAAAAATAGCAGATTTAGTAGAAAACGATAGTCGTAGTCTTTCCATGCAATTCTTACGTAATGCAGCCAAGGTAAATGAACAGGCCGGGTATAAGTTAGCCATGATGATATTTACTGATCCTAATAGCAGTAGCAGTGAAATAGAAAGTGTAATAGGCGATCTGAAAGAAGGTGCTATGAAACGAAGAGTCCCAGCAATGATGAGTCTAGGCAAATATTACCTACAGATAGGTGATAACAAGAACGCATTTCGTTGGCTCTATGCTGCTAGAGCTGAACATGATAAAGAGGCACAGAGATTATTAGAAGACCTAACCAAAACTATAAGTAAGAGTGATTTTAATAACTATAAAACAGATGGAGATGCTCTGGTAGATGAAATCAAGTTTATAGATGAAAATAGGATGCGATAATGATGATAACCATTGCTGCTGTATATGCAGCCATTTCGGTATATGGATTAATATTGTTTATAACTGGATTTAATGAATTGCCTAAAGAAGTTAGACAAAGTTTAAATCCTAATGAAATACAACTTTTTGATGAGGAAATGACACAACGTCAAATAGTAGGACTATTGCTTCTCACTGTTCCTGTTTTCAGTCTCATGGTATACTTGATCTTCTATTTTTAATCTATGCTTAAGACTGATGTAAGTTTCAAGTTTTTGATTTAGTCTAATCATATCATTATCTAATATGCGAATACGATCAATAAGTTCTACTAAGGTAGCAGTAGCCTCACTGATGACTGGCTTAACTTCATTTGTTACCCAAGTCCATACATACCATAGCAAGCCCATGAGACCGAATGCAGCAACTACAGGGAATCCATACTTTGTTATGAACTCTGCTATTTCCATTAGTCCTTCCTTAGGTCTTTCTTTTCTGCTCTGGCCAGTTTAGTAAAGTCTAGATCTACTCCAAGTGAAGTAGATATTTTAGCATCAATCTGTGCCAGTTGATTATTCATAGTATCTACTCTACTATCCAGTCTGTGGATCATAGATTTCATACCCTGGACACTGCTGGTAACCCCTGCTAGAATAAACTTAAAGACTAGGAATACAAAAAAGCCGGCTATACAAGCGCCGGCTATGGGAAAACCTAGGTCTATAACATGAGTTATCCAGTCAAATTCTTTCATCGATTCGCCAATGGGTTATCTAATGCTTTCTTTAGGTCTTCATTAATCTTCTTTTCAAGTGCTTTCATGCGAGCATCAATCTCTTTGTTATTAGCCGCAATAGCCTTTGTATTTTCTGATGCCATACGATTCATCTCTTTTGTAGCAGTATTTATAGACTGGTCAGCCTGTTTTTGTATTGCTCTAACTTCACCTTTGACTTCTGCCACAGTACGATCTATTTCACGCTGTTGCGTTTTATTTCCACGTTCAACGTCTTCCACAGTTTTCTCCAAACGGCGGATATCATTTTTTAGATCGTTTTTAATATCACGGGTATATTCCGCTGTTTTATCTGATCCATCCTGAACTGCCTTTGAAGTTTTTGTTATGTTTTCTTCAATCACAGCAAGACGCTTGTCAAACTCAGTGAAGTCTGGTGCCACGTATTCAGCGATCTTTTTCTTCATACCAACGTAATCTTTGTATACTTCAAATACGCCGTATAGGCCACCTAAAGTTGAACTTACAATAGTAGCAGCAATCATGAGTTTAGCCGGGGTAAATTCATATCCACCTATGCTGATTACAGTATCTTTGCTGGCATACTTTTTAGCAGCCGCTTCTAGTTCGTCTACTTTTTTATTAATGTCAACCTTTTCTGATTTGACTTCTTCAACTTTTTCTACTTTTTCTTCACTCATCTTCTTTTCCCTCAACTGAAGTTGCTAGTATAAACAAACCTAGTATGAATAATATGACATGTAGTAATGCTATATAATTTGTGTTGCCTATTTCCATATTACCTCCTGTATTGTTGGTCTACCATTTCTTGATGTTTTGCGTCCTGCCCTAGGCTGCGTAAAGCTCGAACATTATCTATAGTGCGTTGTCCACGGTAGATTTCTCTTGGTTGATAAAAGGCTATTTCCCGTATGGCCAAATTTGTATACACATCAAATCCTGCTGGCACACGGGCTATTTGACTTATGCTAACTCCACTTGCTAGGTCATTGTCTGCTGTGTTTGATTTAACAGCAGGACCTGCAAATACCGGACCAGACTGTGCTATCTGTTGTTGACCGCTTAACATGTTATTGAGTGGATTGGTTCGATCTATCAAGGCGTTACCTATGCTATTTGATGGTGTATCAACCGCGATAGTTTCCATCTGCGGCGGTCTTACTAATTCAATCTGCGGTGATTCTGGCATAACTGGTGCGGGCACGATGGGTTGAATTATTGTAGGCATAACAATTGTACTATTTTCTTGCGGGGCACGCTCTGGCAGAGTTGACTGACTTTGACCTTCCTGAACCTGTATAGGTTCCGGCATTCTAACTATGGCTATCTCTACTCTGGTACTGATATCAATATCTTGTGTTTGGCTAGTTGTATTAGTGCGGTTGGGCGTAGATGGTAATGATGATATTGTTGTTGTAGCCAGCTGCTGATTTATCTGCGGTGGTGCCAGCATTTGATCCATTGATAGGCCTTCTACCACTGTGTCTGACCTTGCTTGGGAGTCAGCTCTTTGAACTGATCTTGACCCTTGTGGTAATTGGATTGGTACGCTGACTGCTACTGCTGCGGTTGTTGGTGATGTAAACGCCTGTTCTTGTTCCTGCCCCGATGTTTGTATATCCTGGCTACGAACCGTTGTTCGAGTTGCAGCAGATGACCCGGGTGCTGTTGAAGTTAAAGCAATAGTTTGTGTAGTGTTATTACTCATACTGCCGGAATCTTGTTCATTTACGCTTTGGCCAGTGTCAAGACTTGAAGATGTTGTACGCTGCCTAGCTTGGCCTGTTAATTGTGTGCCGGAATTGCCTGCTGAAAGCAAACGGTTTTCTGTTGTTGTGGTGCTTGTGGCTTGTTCAACGGCAGTCTCTGCTACGGCCAAATCGCGTTGAGCGTTTAACTTAATCACGCTCATAGCAGTATTCATGCTAGCGGAAGATGTTGTAGAACTTGATTGGGTAGTTGTTAGGCTATAACTAGCTGTGGACTCAGCCACACCAGGTATAGGCTTATTAATTGCTGCCAAGAACCCAGGACATTCTGTGCTATGTAAAGGATTTACTACACAGGGATCAGACTGATATCGCAGACTAAAACTTACATTAGTAATCTCTGGTCCATATGGTCCTACCCAATAATTGTTGTCTTTACCACTGAAGCCGTACAATATAGTGCCTAGATCACTACCTCTGCGTTCTTTGGTAAAGTTTCCTGACCATGAAAAGTCAGTCCAGTTATGTATAAAATTTAGGTTATAAGTTTGTGCTTCTATCCACTGTCCGCCTTTGTTATACACTTGTACATAAGCACTGAGCTGATCCAATCTACCATCGTCCCAACCATTGCCGTTTTTACTACGCCAATTAAATTGAAATCCAGTGGCCATCAAGCCTGTGCCTGAATTTGGCAGCACATCTGCTATTGCCCTTGCTTGATATAACTCAGTAAATGTATAGCTAAAATTTATCTGTCCATCTGGTCTAACATAAGGGCGTCCGCCTGGGCTACAATTAGTAGTACCTTGCTCGTTGCCCCAACAAGTTAGCTCAGGAACTTGATATCCATTGCTCCAATTATTATTAACAAGGTTGCCTGTGTTTGAAACCTCAGCTCCGTGAGCTACAACGATCCACCCGCAGAATATGATTACGAGAAATACAATGAATCCACGGGTATGACGATAGCCATAATTAGGTTCCATTATCTACGATTCCTAGTACGATCTTCATAAGATTCTTCTACAATGGCTACCTTTTCTACAGGATTAGGAATTAGGTGTGGGTTCTTTTCCCAAAACTCACGAGCCTGATCGCCAATCTTGCCTTCTATGGGACATGGTGTACCTGCTGCCATCATAGCGTCCCATATTCTGCGATCCTGACACATTGTGGCCACTGCGGCAACTTTCATGCCCATGTCATATAAGGTCTTGCTCAAGCGTAGTCTTTCACAGTTGAAATCACGCTGTGTGGCACCAAAACTGACACCAAGTACCTGTGTTTGTGCTGCACCACTTACACCAGTCACGCAAAGATCCTGACCCATGCTCATCATAGCTGGTGCTACTGCTGTTGGGGGTGGTTGGCGTATGGTCTGTGTTATTCTAGTGTCGTTGATATTTCGATTGGTCATATCACCAGTTTGGACATTATTGTTTACATTGTTGCTTGCACTCACGCTGGTGTTTGTGTTGACATTGGTATTTTTATTGTCTGTACCGCCACTCTGTACAGTACGCACAGTTTGGTCACCGGTATTGATATTATTATTAGTATTAACATTACTACTGGTACTGGTGCTAGAGTTAACATTGTTATTAGTGTTGGTATTGACAGCAGTGCTCGTTGATGTATTAATGTTGCGATTTGTCATGTCACCAGTCTGTATATTTTCGTTCTTGTTTACATTTTGTGATGCTGTGATATTAGTGTTGTTATTGTTGTAAGTCATTGTGCCAGAATTAATGTTTTGGTTGACATTGTTGCTGTTAGTGACGTTGTTATTATTGTAGGTCACAGTACCCGACATAATATTACGATTGGTATTGTCACTAGTTGATACATTAGTGTTGACATTATTATTGTTGTAGGTCACTGTGCCACTCTGTACATTGCGAATGGTTTGGTCGCCGGAGTTGATATTGTTATTTGTGTTAACATTAGTATTAGTCAAACTACCACTCATTATAGTTCTGTTAGTATTATCAGATGTAGTGGTGTTGGTATTTTGGTTGACATTAGTTAATGTACCACTTTGTACATTATTATTGGTATAGGTTACTGAACCTGACATTATATTTCTGTTAGTAACATCTCCACTTTGGATATTATTGTTGGTGTTAACATTGGTACTGGTGTTGGTATTTGTATTTGTGCTTTGATTGATATTAGTCAGTGTACCACTTTGTACATTATTATTGGTATAGGTTACTGAACCTGACATCACATTGTTATTGGTCACCGTACCACTTTGTATATTGTTGTTGGTATTTGTATTGGTATTGGTACTAGTGTTGGTATTTTGGTTAACATTGGTCAATGTACCACTTTGTACATTGTTGTTGGTATAGGTTCCTGACCCTGACATAACATTGTTATTGGTCACTGTGCCACTTTGAACGTTGTTATTATTGTTCGTATTTGTAGTAGTGGAAGTAGTGGTATTATTAGTGGTAACCGAGCTCGTGCTGGTAGAGTTAGTATCTACCAAACTTCTACTGTCATATTGTGCTTGTGCCACAGATATAGACCACAGCAGTACAAAAAGTAACTTGAAAAAAAATCTCATAAACGTGCTCCTCGTTCCTCAATATTTAAGGTCAAGGTTAGCACATATTCAGTGCTATGTTAACTTTTTTTATGATGTACTATTTAGCAGGTATGCAATTTTTGCACACCTCAGGCCTGCAATTTTTGCAGGCCTAAATACCAGTGGATGTTGCGGCCATAGGAACCTTACTTTTCTTTAAGGCTACATTTTGATTAAACTGTCCAGGTGTTTGTTTACTAGGTTGAGTAACAGGTTGTGGTGTTTGTTTAACACCTGCTAATTTTTTAACTTGATCTAATTCGTCAGATTTAGGAGGTTTTGCATTAGAAGGTTGTTTCTGCGGCGTTTGCTGTGGATGTGGCTGCTGTGCCATACGTGCATCAATTTTTTCTAAGTCTGCTAGGTCTTTCAGTAGGTCTCCAATTTCTACTGCATTTCGTACAGCAGTTTCTTGCTTGTATGATCTAAACTGCACCAGTCTTGATTTGCTATCTAATTTCCTTGCTTTTTCGGTTTTTGCAGTTCCGAATACTTCTATAATATAGTTTTTACCTTCTTTTTTAAGATTTACATCTAGGTCATAATTAGCAAGTTGATCTAATAAAGGTTTTCCTAATGTTAGTTCATTATAGGCTTTTTTAGCGTTCGGACTTAATACTAATAATATAACGCCTTGTTCACCACGAGTGCCATGATAATGTATTCCGTCGTACACTGCTTTTACTATATCATACTCTGCTCTAGTTTCATCACCATTAAGATGTCTAGTTAAGGCACGGTAGACATAATCATAGGCCTTAGGGAATGAGAATGAATAATTATAGTCTCTGTAGTTAGGGTCAGTTTTAGGTAAGAAATCATTGGCCATTTCTGGAGGTAATTCTATACCTACTGTAGTCTGAAAGAATCTATTTAATGTTGCGAATTCTGCTCCGCTTTCTTGTCCGATTTGTTTTACATTTCCTGCTTTTAAACTTATTAGGTTAATTTTTTGCCCGTCATATAATATTTCTAAGTCAACCTTAGTAATACTTTGTTTTTCTGCATTGCCGCCGTCGCTTAAAACTTCTACATTATTCTGGTTAGGATCGGCTGCTGCTTTGTCTACTGCTGCCTGCGCTCGTTTACTATTGTTAACATAGGTAGCAGAATCTCTGTACATTCTTTCAATAGCATTTATTTTTTCATCACTAACACCAAGTTCTTCCAGTGAGGAATCATCCATACCTAAGAAACTTGCCAGGGCTTTTTTATCTCTGGATGGAACGGTCATAGTAAAACTAAGACTATCCTTTCCTGATTGACTGACCAGTTTACCTTCATTTTGAAAAAGTCTTACGCCCACATCTTTAATATCATCAACAGTGACTTTACCGCCTTCTTTTTCAAATTTAGCAGTCATAGCACTACCCATAATAGCTTCTGCAACATTTCCTAAATTAAAAGTAAATGCTCCTTTACTTGCTTCGTCTTTAATTATTTGTGATACACGGGCCTGCATGATTTCACCATCAGCAGTAGCAAACTCAAACTCAACTCTGCTAGGATCTAGAGCAGATTGTATTTCGTTAGCAACATTTTCGGCATTTCTAATAACACCGCTATAATACTGGTTTTTAATAAAATAGTTTAAACTAACCTCACGAGCCACTGCATCTGCAATACTATCTATATATTTGCCATTGCCCTTTTCTAATTGAGCAAGAGTCATCATAGAAGGTTTTGATGCTTCAGATATTAATGATTTGAATTCTTTGAATCGCATAATTCAATATTTAGTGTATTCTGGAAACAGTACATCGTCTACAAATTTTGTAATTGTCTGTTCAGGAATACCCATACTGACCATGCTTTTAACTACCTGTGGGTTTTGTTTCTGATAGTGGCAATATCTATTCTGCGCCATATGATAGTCAGCACCGCTTTCTTGACTATAGCCAACATTTTCTAGATAATAGTTTAGGCTGGTTTTTGCTAGGTCTACTAACTGATCAACTTCGTGTTCTTCTTGTAGATTACCCGCAGCAATCATGGCAGGGCTGAATATCTGTTTAGCCCATTCAGGAAGTTCTCTAGGCTTAGACCATGCAGTATTTTTTACGTGGTTAGCGAACCATGACATCATATAATGTCTACTATCTCCGCTTGCGCTAAAATCGTGAAAGGCGCCTGTTATTTTATTCTTACCACATACAGCGTCAAATCCCCATATAGGGCTAGGGTCGTTATAGTGCGGGAAAATAGTTGAATGTAGGATGTAGATACCATGACTTGCTCTATGGTCCACTATTTCTATGTGTGCTCTACGATAACGTAAACTGGACCATAATATATTGTGCCAGTTATATTCAGCATCTAATGCACCCTCTATAGGTGATCCTGTATCCTCTAGCCTTTCTTCTAAGTATAGTGCAAATTGTTCAATTTTGTTCCAAACGGCTGTCATATTCCCTCATCATTTTTATTGCCCATGTAAAGGCCACATTGGCCTCATCTGCCAGGCTATCATCTAATTTTGATCTAAGGTTTGACATCAATCTAGGAGCATCTTCGAATTCTAGATTATTATGTGGTCCAGGAACAATACGCTTAATCATTTGCCCGCCATACATATCACCTAGGTGCCATGTATACAGATGTGCTAGCATTTTATTCTTATCTGTGCTAATTTCTGTAAGATACATGTAGTATTCTTTAACAGCAGGATTAATTTGGTATTCTTTAACTCCATTATTCATTTCGTTAAAATCCTGTGACAGTAATGGTGTTCTAGGCAGACCTCTCAGTCCTTCGTCTAGTATGCCGAGTTTAATTGACGATGTTTCTATAATATTATAAAAGAATACTTTCTGATATGTCCAGTCAATCCATAGTTCGTAGGGCAAAGTTTTATTAAACACCGCTTTCATGAACGGTGTTGACTCTGCTTCAGTGTGTTTTTCTTTTGTGGCTTCTTTAAGGCTCATTCGCCCTCCACTTTGGTCACAAGTGGAAAGTTATTTGCCTTGGCTAGGTTATTGCTATCTTCTGCTTTTTGTTCTGCTATTTCGTAGGTATAAGTACCAGCAACCGCACGTCCTTCTTGATGAATTTTCATTGTCAGTTCAAGAGCACTAGCCTGATTATGTCTGAATACAGATATTAATAAGGCTACTACAAATTCCATAGGTGTATGATCATCATTTAATAAAACCACGTTTGCCTTACCTGGCTTTTTAGGTTCTTTGATGTCTGTCTTTTTCTTAACAATAACTTCGCTATCTGTGCTCATATTTGTATTTACTCAATTTAGGTGAAGGGGGCGTAATAGCCCCCTGTGTGATTACTCTGCGCTAATCTGCAAAGTACGTGGTTTTAGACTTTCTGGAATAACACGTTTGAGTTCGATAGTTAAAACGCCATTTTTCATTTTAACTTCGCCTGTCTCAATATGTTCTCCCAAGGTCCACATACGGGTAAAATCGCGTGTGGCTAATCCCTTGTGTAAGTACACAGGTTTGCTTAATTCTACCTCTTTACGACCACCTTTAACGATCAAATTGTTTTGATCGATTTCAACAGTGATGTCATCCTTCTCAAATCCAGTTACGGCAATTTCAATTTGATAGGTGTCATCATCGTGTTTAAGGATGTTGTATGGAGGGTAAGAATTGTTAAGTTGATTTGCAAAACGCTGTTCAAATCCATCAAACAGGTTATCAAATCCGATTAGTGCTCTGTTTAGAGCGTTGGTGTCGAAACGAACTAATTGATTCATTTTTTTCTCCTCATTAAGTAAGAATCAAACTGGGCTCTGTGCCCATAACGTAGCGGCCATTAGGTCCTCTACATTATTATTTAGTATACATAGAATCATTTTATTTGTCAACTGACATGATCTGAAGGCCGGTTGAATTTGTTGTAGTAGTTGTCCAGATATTCTTTTTGGGATTTAACAGGGTCATAATCAACATCAACAGATTCTTTTAAATCTATAACAAGCGGATCTAAAATCTTCTGTACTATTCTATGACTCATTAGTTCTATAATATGTTCAGGGTTGCATTTTCCTAGTTTATTTTTAGCAATTTCTGTTTCAATGTATATTATTTGCTCTAGCAGTTTTCTTTGCGCCTGTGAGTCCTGCATTTTCTAATAGTACCTTTTTGTTATGTTCTAGGATAGGTTTCATCTCGGAATACATTTCACGTAACTCACCTATGGATTTTTTATTCAATTTTTCAATAGTAAAAAGTATGGTGGCCAGTCTTACCTCATGATTTTCTATTTTATCATATTCCTCATTCCAAAAGTCACCAAAGGTCTTAAACCCAAATTCTCTAAGATAGGACAATGTATGAGGAGGTGCTGCAAGTATAAAGGGTTTCAAATGATAGATAGGTCTCAGAGTCTTTTCACTAAAATTAGCAGTAGGTTGTGCGAATCTAGTTTCCGTAACTATGTCACAAAAGATATCATTGTAGAATTTTTTTAGCCTATCCTGTATATCTCCGTATACTTGTATTTTAAACTTATAAATGTCAAATACAGGAAAATAATCCTTGAAATATTTTTCTTTAATTAGTGTGTGCTCTTTAACCTGCAAGTCTAAACAGAACGGACTCTTTTCGTTTATTACTTTATTTCCTGTAATAATCTTATTCCATAGAAAGGAATTGTTTTTCCTCCAGTTGCCTAAATCATACCAAGGTTCCTCACTAAAATACCATAGGTCTGATTTGAAGAACCAACTCAAATAAATTGAATCTAGATTACCTAAGTAAGATACAATGAGTTGTCTATGAGGAGTATACCTCCAGTTCATACAGATAAATTTTCTAGAAAACTGGTCTTCTGACTCCTTGTTTTCGGGTTCGTCAAAGTCCATAACATTAAATGTTTTTAAGAAAATATCGTCTGTTCTAAGATTTATAGTATAGTTTTCTTGATAATATTTTTCTATATTTTTATCACAGGTATATACCGTAATATTTGTTAGGTTGTTTCTTTTAGCGTATTCTTCTATAGAATCTAATTCTGTTGATCTTAGTTTTTTAGGATCTATATCGTTTTTAAACTCTGAGTAAAATAACAAACTGTGTTTAGTTCCATTGGGTGGATTGTATTGCGGAATGTCTGTTCTGTAACTACAAATAGGTTCAAAAAGATAAAAATCTATACCGACATTATTATAATGGTCTATGTCTTCTATTTCGTGATTAATTTTATCTAAGTCTTTGATATGTTCATTAAACATATACACGTAGAAAGGTTTTCCCTTATCCACTGACTTTTTAATCTTAATCATATGATCACTGTGCAATGATGAATATTTTGATTTTAAGTCTCTAAAATTAAACCAGTGTAAGGTTCTAAAAATATCCTCTGTGCTTACATCTGTATATGTTATCTGTAGTGTATATCTATCTTCAATACCTATGTTACTTGCTGCATGAGGAACATCACTTTCCCATATAAAATAATCGCCTGCTGCCCAGTTTACTATCCCTGTTTTGTTTATTTCTAGATAGTGTCCGGGCTTCCAGTCTTCTAGCATCACTAATATTCTTCTTACATGTTTATATTCTACATCGAATAATTTCATATACGTAGTATAATGATCAACATGTTCAGGCATGATTTCTAACTGACTCATTTTGTAAAAATTAAAAGTCATGTTTTGAAATCCGAATATTTGAATGAATGTTTCTACAAATTTAGGAGTAGGATTTCTATTATCATACATAGAGCCACTAAAACTTTTTACATAGTCGTAGCCCTGGTTTTTCCATTCGGTAATTTCTTTATCCGATATAGGCTGCTTTACATAAGGCAGATCCTTGTAATCTGATTCATTCCAGAATCTACCTATATGTCCTCTTTTCCAACGTTTCATCTTACTAGATCTAAAGTAACACAGTGAAAGCAACCGCCCAGAGTTCTGGCATGACGTAAGGGCAGCATAGCACATTCTATACCATACTTTTCTAATTCCTTACGCAAAGGTTCTTGATGTTTTTCTAATATCACAAGATTGGGATTAATACTAAACAGGTTAACGTTAATCCATGGACTGCTCATACAGATTCCAGGATAATGTCCGATGTCTACAGGTTCAGGACACCAGATTGCGTCCCACTTTTGCAAGGACTCTGGTAACTGTGCTTTGTCTTTCACTCTCGCAGGGTTTAACAGCATAAGTCCTTCTCTAAGAAAAGCAATGGTGCTATCAATGTGAATATAACTGTAGATATTTTCTATAATATGCACACGCTGATTAGGCAGCATTTCTTGTAGGACTTCTGCACCTTTACGATTACCTGTATTACTTACAAGATAATATAAATCATCATTGGCCCTGATAATGTTAGCAGCATCAAATGCAGGGTAAGTTTCGTTCAGTGCTAGTATATCAGGATTGCCTACACAATTTTCATTGTAAAGGCTATCTTCCTTTGTTGTATGAATCTTAGTTATACCACCGAACTGATTAAAGTGACTAATTGATGCAAAGTATTCGTAGGTCCTAGCACGAATAGGCATAGGAGCAGCGATTAATTTATCCTCTGTAACAAGCACAGTATCTCGAGGACAATAATTGTAATAACTAGGTCTGCTATTAGCATCAGGCCTTAATACTGTAATTCCTTCTTTAGTTAGGAAATCCACTAAAATTTCTAGATCTTCGTTTGATTCTTCTATTACTTGCCTAGGATAGAATCCTTGGTGAATCGTACTAACATCGCTTATATCTGCAAAATTTACTGTTCGGAGGCTTTTATCCATAGCAGGAATTTGAGCACCATCTGCTCTACCTACAATCATTACTTTAACTGGTTCCCACTCATTTTTACTTAATTTCATTAAAAATTTTCATCCTTGTTAAGTCTGGGTAATCACGAAAGGTCCAATGTTTCGGATCTTTATCTTTAATTTTGTAAAACTTTTCAATGCCTTCCCAAGCAGTTTCTGGAGTCATATAGTAATGATATCCTATACTATCTATATCTTGTTCTGCCCAGGGTATGTCATCCATTCTTCCATCATACCGCATCTTTTTTAATTCTTTGTAGGCAGCATAATCATCTAATAAAATCATGCCGCCACGTCCTACGTTAAGGTGTTTCTTATATTGAAAACTTAGGCACATCATAGTTCCACAGATATAAGAATGTGGTCGCCATAGCACAGCAGCATCTACTATTTTTGTGTTACCTATGTAGTAGAAATCTTTCCATTCGTCTTCTCTAAATTTCCAGTCTATGCCTAACTTTTTAAATGTGAAAGGAATACTAATATAGGTATGCGTGGGACAGGTAACCTGTTTCGGTTGTGTATGTCGTAAACATAATTCAATGGCATGAGTACAGCAGTCAATTGCTATAGCATAGGGACTGCCGAAATATTCTGCAATAACGTGTTCAAACTGTTCTACCTTGTTCATACATATTTTAAAGTGAAAAAGGTAGCGTGTTTTGCTTCTGCAAACATGAACACTGTATATCTAGGTCTGTGATGTGATGTCATAAAATTGTCCTCAGTAGGAAAATACGCGAATTGAAAGTCTACATCTATTACTAATTTATGTAAATCCTGCAACTCGCGTACAATTTTTATTATATCAGATACAGATTTATCCTCTCCTAACTGCACCTTATACTGCATTACACTGTTATTATTAGATTCGGGAACCATCCTGTTTCTGCTTCATACCCTTCATATCCTCTTGGATTACATACAATCCTCGTAGAACCTATCTCATAATCAAATGTGTCATGAGTGTGTCCATGTGTCCACAGTTTAATCTGAGGATGATCTAGAATAAACTCACTTAGGTCACTACTATATGCACCGTTCAACAAATGCTCTCTTTCAAATCTAGGCTTTACACTAAGTTTACTAGGAGCATGATGCCCTACAACTACATATTTTTTATTAGGATCTGCTTCTACAGTATCCTTAATAAACTTAACGCTTTGCCTATGAGCGACTACACTATCAATGGGACTGAACTTAGCATAATTTCTACTGCTATTTCTAATAACCCTATAGTCGTTCATTCTATCCTTACAGGCATTAATGGTTAAAGGATCACCTTCATTCATGTCAGTCCATAGAGTAGTACCTATAAAAGTTACATCTGCTATTTCTTTAGTTTGATTTTCTAAGAAATAGATATTATTAAACTTTGCAGTTTCATCTCTAATATAATCAAGTCCAGCAGGAAACTTTCCATGATAAAATTCATGATTACCTGCAATGTAGATAACATGAGGGAACTGAAAACTCACTCGTTTGAGAAAGTCTCTGTAGCGTTGAGCACTTTCTTGCCTACGATTTAGACCTTGACTATTAGCAATTATAGATCTCTCAACAGCACTAACTGGTTCTGGATGATCATGTAGGTCCTGAGCGATCATAATATCACCACCGAGGATTAGCACATCAGCACCGCTATTAACGATGTTGACGTCACTAAATTCTAAATGTAGATCTGATACCAGAGTAATTTTCATACTAATTCCATTTTAATGTATACCAGTTTATTTCTCTATCCGTCTTAAAATATATCCTAGTATTATATTGACTTACTTCCCAACACCATACCTTAGGTTCTGCGTAAACATAATAGTGTTCTAATTCGCAACTAGGCCCGAAGTTCAACCAGCACCACTCTCTAATTTCAACAAACTTTGCCTTTTCATTACGAGTAAAATTTACACAATGTGTAAAGTATTCATGCCCAGCATATCTTTTATCTAATCTAGTTAGTTTCATTTTCTACAATCAAGTTGTTTAAGGAACGAAATACATTTTGAACACCTCTAGCCTGTCTAATAGCATCCTGTAGAGCATCGTGTTTAGATTCTTTGCTCATATCAGGTTCGAATCCTAGATCAAACAAGGTTCTAGTATCACGAAGTTGCCAGTAATTCCAGGGTAATGGTTTATTTAATTGCTTATAAACATCTTCTAAAATCACTAGATCGAATGTTGCACCATGGCTCCAAAATTTGTTGCAGCCCCAGGCAAATTTATGAAACCGATCCATTGCCTCTATTAAAGGAATTCTATTGTCTGGACCAAATGCTTCTTCCATAATTGCAGGATCTTGTTTAGCCCACCAGTCCAATGTGTTAGGATCTACTTCTCGGCCTAACCTATCTTGATCATCTAGGTCAATTTTAAAATATAGCGTATCATAAATCTCATTGCCAAAAGGGTTAAAATGAACAGCACCTAAACTAAGGATTGCTGTGCGGGGTGAGACAGCAAGTGTCTCCATATCTACCATAAGATGTTTAGCCATACTTATAGTATAGCATCAACTTAAGGTCTTGTCAATAAGATTTTTTAGGTAGTGCTTGATCGCGTAGTTTTTTTAGCCAACGTGCTCTGGCTGCTCCAGCCTTACGCTTCTTTACAGTAGTGGGTTTTTCATAATACATTCTAGATTTAAGTTCTTCCAATTTACCCGAGTCATCTACTCGCTGTTTGAATTTTTTAAGGGCTACATTAACGGGCATATCGCCTACAATTATTTTTAGGCCTCTTACAATTTCCTTAAGTTTGTTCATTTTTCTTTTTCTTATCGTAGATTAAAGTTGCCGGTTTTCCTTCAACTGTTGATTTACTTATTACAATTTTCTTCAAACCGCGTTCTACAAGGTTAACGCTGTCAAATTGATAAGGTAAAAGTGTTTTTTCTAAGATATTTTTAATACCTCTGGCATTAGTTTTGAGTTCTTTGGCCTTACTGGCAACTGATATTAGTGCTTCATTTTCAAAATCTAATTTAATTCCGTCTATGTCAAATAGGTATTGATATTGTTTTACTGGGCTATTCTTTTTATCTTTCAATACTTCGACTAGTTGTTCGCTGGTTAGTTCATCTACATTAGTGATTAGTCCGAACCTACCCACAAATTCTGGTATAAATCCGAATTGTATAATATCTTTAGTAGTGACTTCTCTGTATATGTTTTGTTTTTCTTCTGTGCTAGCAATACTCGAACCAAACCCTATACTACGTTTATTCTGTCTTTGTTCAATTACTTTATCTATACCTACAAATGCGCCGCCACAGATAAACAAAATATTTGAGGTATCAATCTCCTGCATATCACTGCCAGGATGTTTACGTTTGCCTGTGCTGGGTACACGCATCACACTGCCTTCAATCATTTTCAAGAGTGCCTGTTGCACGCCCTCGCCGCTTACATCTCTAGTAATGCTAACGTTTTCACCTTTACGAGCAATTTTATCTATTTCATCTATATAAACTATGCCGCGACTGGCCTTGTCTATATCACCTTCTGCGGCTGCTATTAATCTAGTTAAAATACTTTCTACATCATCGCCTACATAGCCTGCCTCTGTTAGGCCTGTAGCATCACATATAGCAAAAGGCAAATCTAAAAAGTCTGCTATTTTTCTAGCCAGCATAGTCTTGCCACAACCTGTAGGTCCTAGTATCAGCACATTAGTTTTTTCGATATGAATTTCATCTGAAGGAAAGTTCATACGTTTTAGATGTTGGGCAACTGCTACACTGAGACTTATTTTTGCTTCTTCCTGTCCCACTATATATTCATCTAAATACTCTTTTAGAGCAACAGGATTTAATATTTTTTGCGATGTATCAAAATGTTTTACTTTTTCGTCTTTCAGTATATCTATACATAGATCAACACAGTCATTACAGATGGCTGCATGATCACCTACAATTAATTTTTCAACTTCTTCTTTGCTCTTTCCACAGAAATCGCAGTTATGGTTTTGGTTCTTGATCACTTATAATCTTTTCTAGAAAATTAGTTACATCTAATATCCTACAATTGTTTATATGAGAAAATATAGCCGCAATGTTCACATTTGTAGTCGTATAATAAAAATTAGGTTTACCGAGTAAGTACCCACTAATATGCTTTATTATGTCGTTGTCTGTGTCTAGATTTATAATCTTATATTCACATCTGCTAGCAGCCCATAATAGCCAGGGGATGTCAGTTTCACCCGAATAAACATAAAAGTTTATATCCTGTTTAAGGTCTTTTGTTGCTAGCCATTTACTTACCGAATCCTGATCGGTGTCTTTTAAATTTATGAATAATACGCTCTGTGAATAATTTTCGTAAAAGTCAGGTGGTGTTACTAGAGTTATTTTTCCCGTCATCTCATACCTTTGTTTTCACAATAGGCTGTAGTTCATCGGGTACGTTAGCCATTGTGATCTGTTTGGTTCTTACTAGTTCTGCATATAAATTTATCTCGGCATCACGTTTAAGTTGGCTAGTTCTGACATAATCGTCCGAATTAATATTACTCTCTGGAGGAGCAGGAGGAGGTGGTTCAGGTTGAGGTTCGGGCTCAGGTGGAGGAGGTGGTCTACGGAACACTTTATTACGCATAATAAACTGACCAGGCAGTTTGCTTATAGGAACTGGCTGAGGCTCTAGTTCGGGCTCCGGCTTCGGTTCCTCTTTTACAGGCTCGGGCATAGGTTCCTCTTTCTTTTCTTCTACATATTGTTCTATTTCTGCTTTTTCTTCTGCTGTAGGGGGCTCTCCTACATCTGCAACATACACAGGGATAGATTCTTCTAATTTATTTTTTCTAAATTGTTGAAAACTAGTCTGTGCTGCTAATAATAGTACAACTGCTAGTGGGTCGAAAACTAGGACAATTAACATAATAACCCATGTTACTGCCTTTTCTAATGTAGCCTGTTCTGTTTCACCATAGGCAAAATTAGCAATATATTTTATAGGGCCTACTTCTGCTTCTACTTTCCTCAGTTCTTTGGCTGCAGGTGCTCTTTCTTCATTAAGGGTAGCAATATTGGCCTGCGCCCTTGCAATATCATTCTGTAAGGCTGTGCGTTCTCTTTGCTGTGATCGTCTAAGTGCGGCTGCTTTATCTGCACCTCTTTCGTCAGACGATCTTGACATAACTTGGTCAACAGACTCATCCAATTGTTTAAGTGCTTTCTTAGCAACATCTATGTTCTCACGTTGTGTTTTTATCTTTTCATCTATTAATGCTACACGATCTACTATGTCTCCTGTGGGTACCCCTTGGTCTAAGTGTGCTTTACTTAAAAAGCCAAAAATACCCATTGATGTGATAATCATTAGGGCCACAATGGCAATAAGCAAATACGTTCGTATGGCCTTAGGTGCTATATCCCAGTTTTGCTTTAACCAAATTGTGGCTACTAACTTACTAACTTCTAAAGCCACACCCATAACAATGATAGGCAAAACGGACGCAGCAAATATACTTGTCAAACCTATGACACTATAATATACTGCAACACCTGATATACATAAACCACTGAGTAGGGCTAACCACGCAATAAACTTGTCACTAAGTGAATCTTTCATCTAATTATTTATTGTTCTATTACCACCCTACTTAAATGTGATTTCACCTGAGGATAGTCTAATTCTTTGAACTGATAACTTGTGGTGCCCATTGTAGTGAATTGTTCTGTGTAAACTAGGCCTAAGGATTCTAGTTCATGTAGGATTACCTTACGAGACCACCCATCGAGCGGCCATATTTCGAAAAGGTAATCGTTTGTAGTATATTGTGGCCGCATTATCGCCTCATAGAACTAATTTCTTTAGCCTCTGTATCACTGAACACAGGCACAGCATTACTCTTATGTAAAGTACCTATACCTACAATCTTGTCACCTGTATACACAGGAGCAGCCTTCTTAGCAGCATTGCCTAGCCCAGTGTCATGACTCTTGATATGTGTATTCATAGTTCGTCCAGGAGGAGCAGATAAGGTATATTGTAAAGGCTTTGCCTTCAGACCCTGTGTGCGTTTACGTTCTTGTTCTTCTACACCAAGCCTAGCCTTAAGTTCACGCCAATCTTTGTCCAATTGTGCCGCCTGTTGTTTTTGTGCTGAACTGCGCCATTTAATCTTGCCCTTGCGTTTACCATTAGTGGATAACCAAGGTCCTTCTAGATGCATGGTCATAGTAAACTCCTGTGCATTGTTAAGTTATTATTATACAATCGTTTATGAAAAAAATCAACCTAAATGTTACCAAATAAATAACACTATGGTTAATATCGTAATTCCTATGGCCGGAAACGGCTCAAGATTTCCAAAAGAAAAATATTTTTACCCCAAACCCTTACTAGATGTTAATGGACAGCCTATGATTAGGCGTGCTATTTTGAGCACTGGATTAGAAGGCAAATGGCATTTTGTTTTACGCAATAATGAATTCCTAGAATTAACTAAAAAAGTTATTTTAGAAACGATAAAAGATCCTGAGTTTATTGTAGTAGACTACGAAACTGAAGGTCCTGCCTGTAGTGTATTATTGTTTAAGGATAAGATTAACAACGACGACGAATTGATTGTATTAAACTGTGATCAAATCCTAGAGTGGGATTGTAAATTATTCTATCATAATGTACAATTATATGACGGAGCCGTAGTAACATATTATAGCGACTCGGAAAAAAACAGTTATGCTAAAATAGATTCAAAAGGCAGGGTAACAGAGTTGCGTGAGAAAGAAGTTATCAGTAATATTGCACTAACTGGTATACATTACTGGCGTAAAGGCAAATTCTTTGTGGACAGTGCTGAAGCAATGATAGCAGACAACGAAAGAGCACCTAACGGAGAATTTTATGTTGCTCCTACATATAACTACATGATAGGCAATAAATTAACTGTAGGAATATATCATATTCCAAATGAACAGTTTCATCCTACAGGCATTCCGGTTGATTTAGACAAATTTATAAAGTATGAAAAAATTTAAAATAAGCGAATTTCATAGAGGTTGGTTTATAGGCGACTTTGATCCATCTGTACTTCGGACAGATCAATTTGAAGTAGGCTTATTAACACATACTAAAGGTGAACACTGGCCTAAACACTATCATGCCATAGGCACAGAATATAATGTACTAGTTAAAGGTAGAATGACAATAGCAGGGCAAGAACTCTATGACGGAGATGTTTTTATATTTGAACCCAATGACATAGCAGATCCTGTATTTCATGAAGACTGTACAGTATTATGCGTAAAAGTTCCTAGTATTCCTGGAGACAAGTATGAAGTTCTTTAGACAACTAGACGAAATCAATTTAGAAGAATACATAATTGCTACCTATTACATAGAATCTACAACTAATCTCAGAGAGGCAGCATGGAATATTGCTATAGGACAGAGCGTAGGGAATCCTAATATTAGAAATAGATGGGAAAGCGACGAACTATTCGAAAACCACAGTTGTTTAATTATCGGCGAAGAACCATACCTAAATAGTCTTAATAAAGGACTAGTTAATATTGCATATCCAATTGTTAACACAGACTGGCAAGGAGATGGAATTAGTCATTTGCTGTGTCAACTTATGGGCGGACAAATGGATATTGATATATTCAGTGTGTGCCGCTTAAAGAACATTAAATTTCCTACTAAAGTTGAACAAGAATTCCTAGGATCCAAACAAGGCATCACAGGTATACGCAGGTTTGTTAACAGATATGACAAGCCCTTATCTGGCGCAATTGTTAAACCTAAAACAGGGATTAGTCCTAAAACACTTTCTGAAATGGTTAAAGAATTATTAGATGGCGGAGTAGACTTTATTAAAGAAGATGAAATATTATCTAATCCTGCATTTTGTAAACTAGAGGATAGAGTAGAGTTAATATCGAACATTGTCAATAACTGTGGCAGAGGTGTGATTTACTGTTTTTGTATAAACGGTGATCATCATACTGTGCTGGAAAGAGCAAAATTTGTTAGTCAACATGGCGGTAATGGTGTACACATAAACTTTTGGAGCGGGCTAGGAGTATACAATTCTATACGTAGGTTGGACCTGCCTTTGTTTATACATTATCAGAAAAGCGGCGATAAGATACTAACTGATCGACGCAATCCATTCGGCATAGATTGGTCGGTGTTATGCGACCTAGCAGGTTTATGCGGAGTAGATACTATACATGCTGGTATGTGGGGTGGTTATCTTAGTGATGATGAACAAGAACTTCAACATACTATGAATACGTTACATAAGAGAAATGTATTACCTGCTTTAAGTTGTGGAATGCATCCTGGTATAGTTAATCCCACAGCAGAAAAATTCGGAACTGATTTCTTGGCCAATTGTGGTGGCGCTGTGCATGGACACCCGGGAGGAACTGTAGCAGGTGCTTTGGCTATGAGACAGGCTATTGACAAGGTACCAGGTCCTGAATTCCGTGCTGCTATAGACTTATGGGGGTATAAGGGAGGATCTTTACCAGAATGGGTTATCGAATTTTAAATGTTAAAAAAGATAGCAGTAATTTTACGAGGTCATAGACGTACCTGGGACTATACTAAACAAACAATTTTTAAGTTCTTCGAAGATAAAGCAGAGATAGTAGATTATTACGTTAGTTGGTGGCGCACAGGGTCTGCTAGTTACGAATCGATTAACAATGATTTTCAAGGCCGGCGACTAAAGGCCTGTAAACTTACAGAGGAAATTAACCGTTACTGCGACCCTTTTTATAGCCCCTGTTTCCTTAGTAATCTACTAATAAAGGAAATTTCCGAAGAAGAACTTTCATCTAATCAATGTTATGATTTGATTATTGAAACTAGACCAGATGTAATACATTATAGTCATTCATATTCGTCACGTTGGTTTTGCCCAGATAGGTCAATAGGGTTTACTAAAATTGATATTGACAAGGGACGGGTTATTGGCTTAACTGATCATTGCTATGTGGCAAAAAGTCATAGCCTGTTTTTATACAATACTAAAGTGCATCTGGATATAGATTATAATTTTGATCCCCCCTTGCAACTAGGACACCATACTTTCTATCTAAGGTTTATGGAGTATGTTCACTTAGAGTACTGGGAAAATCCTTGGTTTAATTCTATGATTGTTCGTCCGACAATTTGTGAATTTCCAGAATATATTATGGATAGTTTTTACAGGTCATGCGATACATGGAAATACCTAAGTAAACAAGAACGAATAGCAGTAATACAAAAGGCAAATATTCCTGTATCAGATTATAATTTACATTTGGATACATATTTGCCAAAATAAAAGGCCCGCAAAGGGCCTTTTTTATTGGTTGCTTAATAGATTAAAATCTATGACGCATACCTACACCAGTTACACGACTATCTGTCCATGCTGTATTAGTTATAGTAACACCATCATTTGTATAGTTGGTATCACGAACAGCAGCATAAAGATCAGTACGCTTGCTCAAACTATGCATAACGCCTAGTGCCCAACTTGAAGTTTCTGCTGAACGCTTGTTAACAAAGTTGTGATCAAACTTAGCATAACTTACCATTGCAGTATTACCCTTGCCTAAAGGCATAGTAGCACCGACACTCATACCCTTATCTTCTTTAGTAACTGCATCGCTGTTTTCTACCTTGTTATACTGAGCAAATACTTTAGCAAATTTCATGTCATAACTACCACCTAGGATAGTTGAAGTCATGCTAGGCTTGCCTGCACCTTGTTCAACGTCTTGCCATGTTGCTGTAAGACCGATAGGTCCACGGAACATCATTGCACCAACACTTTTACCTGCTTGCTTAGTACCTGTGGCATCATCCATAACACCGGCACTATAAACACCTGTAAGTGCTAATGGACCTGCATTACCTTTAACAAGCACAGAATTACTCCAACCTGTATCAGCACCGCCGCCACCTAGGTTAAAGTTGCCTGCACCAAAACGTTGTGTTACCATTGGCGAAAAAACAAAACTATCAGCAAATGAGTTAAAAGCGATAGTGGAAATAAAGTAAGGTGTGGTTACACGACCTACCTGCAATTCACCATTTTTTGTAACCAAGCCAACATGAGCATTACGAGCATAATCCGTGTCGCCGTTAAATCTACCACGTTGTGCTGTGTCGGGACGTAAAAATTGTTCAAGAACTGCTTTGGCTTTTACACCTCCACCAAGGTCTTCAACACTACTAATGCCTATAAAACTTGTAGTCATACCGCCTGCACTTACTTGGGTTGATGTTGCACTACCCGAAGTGCGACCTACAAAGCCATCTACTAAACCATATAGGCTAGTTTGAGCCGAAGCAGTTGTAGTAAGACCTGCTAATAATGCGGCTAGTAAAAGTTTCTTCATATATTTCTATCCTTTTTTCTAAAACATCTACGTCTAACGACGAAGTTGTAGTGTTAATTATATAATCTTTCTTAAAAAAAGCAAGAAAGTGGTATATTTTTGCTTGATTTTGGTAAAATTAGTTGGCTAAAAGTTTGGAAACAGCATTTATAACACTAGCAATGCGCCCAATATCTCTTAACTGCTCTACTGTATAGCCCATAGCCTTCAAGCCTTTGTAATGGGCAGAAATACAAAACTCGCATTTACCAACAATACTAGCAGCAAGGCTATAAGATTCAAACCTAGCCTTTGTGGTTCCACCGTGTGTGCTAATAGCGTTCATACGCAACTGCGCTGGCAATCCTTTAAGATTTTCATCCTCAGCCATTTCTACATATGGGTACCAGGTATTGTTCATGGCCATCAAACTGGCTGCGGTAAGAGCAGCATCTGCTTCTTTCTTATCACTAACTTGCTCATGCAACCATGTCCAAAACTTACTATTACCCGCAGCATAGGCAGCGGCTAATGCAACTGCTTCTGCTTCTTCTTGAGGTAATGTTGAACGTTTGATAACTGCATCTAAATTTAATCTCGTATCTTTGGCATAGTCAGGAATACTGTTTTCTTTTAATAAATCAACCCACTGTGTCATTCTGTATCTCCTTTAAAAATATATTCTTGTAGTAATGGTTCAGCCCAAATCATCTGTGCTGCCACTACAACTAAAACACCGGCGCCTACCCAAATCGTCTTAGGCCAGCGTTCCATAACCCTTGCGACTATTGTGCTACCAAACAGTATGATAGGTACTGAGACTAGAAGTCCAAATATAATCAACCACCAATTTCCGCCAGCAGCACCAGCAATGGCTAAGGCATTGTCTAGGCCCATAACAGCATCAGCCCACACTATAGTAGCCATGGCACCCCAGAAAGAATTAGAGGCTTCTACTTCGTGTTCATCTTCGGAACTGTTTGGTTTTATCAGTGTCCATGCTATGTATAACAATGCCAAGCCGCCAACTAATCGCAATCCGGGAATCATAAGCAGATAAGTCAGTGCAGCAACGCAGGCAAATCTTACTCCAACGGCTCCTATAGTGCCCCATAGCATGGCACGCTTTCTTAGGTCAGGCGGCAGGCGACGGCTGGCCATTGCAATAACAATAGCATTCTCGCCGCCTAGCACTACATCAATAAGTATAATGGCACCAAGTGCCCATATGAGTTCTAACATTTTATCTAGTCTTTTCTATTAGTTCTCGATAACCTGCCCAACTTGGATGGATGTTATCCTTTTGGTACCTGTTGGTCCAGATCACAGTATCACTAAACATACCAGCAATGGTGCTAACATCCTGATATGCCTGTGGCTTAGACTGTTGGTTTGGTGCAATCCAAAATACTCGCTGGGCTTGTATCTTTTCGCGTATTTCTCTTAGCTTACGATATGTATTAGCACCTTCCCAATCATTTGTACCGAGACTGATAATCACAGTGGCAGCAGTGAGATTGTTGGTGCCATACTTCTTATCCCAACCATGACTAGTAATACCACCTTTAGAATACGAAACACACTCTTGACGATATTGATGAGCTCCAACTGCTATGCTATCACCCATGATTAAACAATCAATCATCTCGGCGTCGCTTTTCTTTCTGTGTTTTATCGTAAAGATAATTGCCCAGCATGACCGCTGCTACAACTGAAATAAAGAATATAATAAACTTCATTTCGTAAATATCCCAAAGTGTTTCATATTCAAACATTATACATCTCCGTCTTTGTCATCGTTTTCATATTTAAACCAGCGGTCGTAGATATAACAACCAAGTACAACTGCGACCACGGTCCAAAAGAATGTCATTACAGTGTCTCGCCACCGATAGTGCGGTTACATGCACATAGTTCGCCAGTTTGTAGTGCGTCAAGCACACGTAGGGTTTCTTCTGGTGAGCGACCAACATTAAGGTTATTCACCGTTACATGTTGAATAACATTATCAGGATCAATAATAAAAGTGGCACGTAGAGCAGCACCTGCTGGTGCATAAAATACTCCTAATTGTTCAACCAAACTATCGTTAGCAAAACGACCAGTTTCTTCGTTATAGTCACGGCTACGACGCTGTGTATCTGCAAATTGTGTATGTGTAATTTTTTGTAGATCCGGATGTGATTTCTGCCAGGCTACCTTACAGAACTCATTGTCTGTTGAACCTGTGAGTAGCACAGCATCACGATCTTCAAAATCCTTGGCAAGTTTGTCATAGGCTACAATCTCTGTGGGGCAAACAAAAGTAAAATCTTTCGGGTAGTATACAACTACCTTCCACTTACCTGGGAATGACTCATCTGTGATTGTAAAGAAAGCATCCTCAGGTTGCCCTGGCTTTACACCAGTAATTGCAAACTTTGTAACTATATCGCCAACTGTTTTCATTTATATCTCCTTATTGTGTGTGTTGAAAACGTGTAGAACCTTTGTCCTATACATATATTATATAGCAAATTTTACCTATAGGTCAAGCAGTTTTTATTGAAATTTTTTATGATATTTTTTAATAAGTTTAATTAATAAAATTAATAATAAAAAATGGCTGTTGCCAGCCATATTTAGGTAGTTTGGTTACAAGGCCTTTCCTGCCCCGTCAGGGTTAAGCGGCTAGCTTAACTTCCTGATAAAAATAGTCGTCATTTGCGTCTATTATGTTTGCTAGAATTACGTTCTTCGCCTATCGTGTTGTCCAGTCATCTATTATACGCCAATCGATACCATTTCATCCCCCCTGTTTTGGAGATGCCCGGATTCGAACCGGGGTCTTGCTCGTTCGTCAACTTCCTTCATACAACAATATCTTACCGCTTTGGTTCAACTAAATTAAAATGTCTGCGTATAACAGGAGTGGCAGGTAAATTAACCTGCCAGGCTGTATCTGCTATTTCAGCGCATTCTTCTGCTATCATTTCAGCAAACAGTTCTATGCTTTCTGTATATTCTATTCCTGCACGGCGTGCTATTTGCTCTAGTCGGGTATTGGCA
>Ga0172373_10002178_pt1 | contig 30516 bp, 26 predicted proteins | sample Lak10m_2_FD_114546 | JGI IMG/M metagenome (GOLD analysis project Ga0172373, IMG submission 114546) | Freshwater microbial communities from Kabuno Bay, South-Kivu, Congo - kab_092012_10m | ecosystem: Environmental > Aquatic > Freshwater > Lake | place: Democratic Republic of the Congo...
CAGGGTGAATGGGCAATAAAGCTGTAGGAAAACACACCCAAAAGCGGATGCAGTTTTTGCATCCGCTTTTTTTATGTAATAATTAACCGACCTTACGCGAATTAATCTACCTGTCTAAAACGCCATTCGATTGCGCTCACATCGTCCCGATGTCCTTCGGGAGAGCGGGATGTTTTCCCCGCTCGTAGTCGAAGCACAGGTGCGTAAGGTAAGTAATTAGATCACTAACAAAAAGGATATCGTATGCCTGACAAAACCAAAAAGAAAATAAAACTAGACATCGATCAAATGCTGCAAAATGAGTTTAATTACATTACCCAAACCGCGTTTCAAGCCAACGAAGACCGTTCAAGGTACACCTCTTTCTTTCTGGTCTCCACGGGTTCATTGGTTGCTGCCATTGCCGGTACTCAAATGGAAATTGGAACAAAAGCCGTTTCTTTCGCTTTTTCTGTGCTTTTTCTTGTATTGACCTTAATGGGCGCACTAACCCTGAGTCAACTTGCCCGATTGCGTCATGCATGGCTGGAATCTGTACAAGCCATGAACAACATTAAAGAGTTTTATATTAAGAATCACCCTGAAATCAAAGATGCTTTTTTATGGAGAGCCGCCAGCGCCCCTGCAAGCAACAAACCGGGCAGTATATCCAACCTGACCGCTACCGAAGTGATTCTGCTTAGTTCGCTCACTGCGGGCGCTGGGTTGTATTTTCTGCTGTCTTTCTTCTCAAATCAGATGAGTTGGTTAATTTGGGTGGTGGTACCGGGGGGAACAGTTTTCTGCGGGATCATTCTATGGGTCCACTATATTCGTAAATTAAATTCCAAGGAGTAAGCATATGCCAAGAGAATACATCGGTCAAAACCCTACAGCGTTCCAACGCCGCCCGCATCTTACAAAAGATGATGGCTGGATAAAAGCATATATCAAAACAGCCAAAATCGGGCGCATCGCCACATCGGTGGATGGACAGCCTTTCATTAACACCAGCACATTCTGGTACGACGAAGCCGAACACCAGATCGTTTTTCACTCAAACCTTGCAGGGAGAATCCGCTCAAACCTTGAACACAACCCCAAAGTCAGTTTTGAGGCGAGTGAACTTGGTCAATTACTTCCATCTAATGTGGCGTTGGAATTCTCGCTCCAATATAAAAGCGTCATTGCGTTTGGCGCGGCGCGGGTGGTAAACGATCCAGAAGAGGCAAAGCGTCTCTTGTACGGTCTCATCAGTAAGTACTTTCCAACCCTGAAACCCGGGCAGGAATACCGCGAGATCACTGAAAAAGAATTACGCGCAACTTCGGTCTACGCGATCAAGATCGAAGAATGGAGCGGCAAGGAAAATTGGGACGAGCAAGCCGAACAAAGTGATGAATGGCAGCCGCTTGATGAAAAATGGTTCACATATTATAGAGAGTTGAAATGAAATCCTATCGCAAAGAACTTTGGTTCAATGTTCCCGCGCGGCGCGGGTTCATCAATATTACGCCGCAAGTGGAAGAAGCGCTAAACGAAAGCGGTATCAAGGAGGGACTGTTGCTGTGCAATGCCATGCACATCACCGCCTCGGTCTTCATCAACGACGATGAAAGCGGGCTGCACCACGATTATGAAAAATGGCTGGAGCGCCTTGCCCCGCACGAACCCACCAGTGGATACAGGCACAACGACACAGGCGAAGATAACGCTGATGCTCACATGAAACGACAGGTTATGGGGCGGGAGGTGGTTGTTGCGATCACAAATGGGCAGCTTGATTTTGGCACCTGGGAGCAGATCTTCTACGGCGAATTCGATGGTAGGCGCAAAAAGCGTGTATTGATAAAGATCATTGGAGAGTAAAGCAGCCTGACCCGCTTTACTTTTACGTCTTTAACAAACCATTAACAAGCATTGGTTTTAGCGAAGTATAGTTAACTGATATTACGCGGTTTCCTCGTAGCGCGACATTTATGTCGCCCGAAAACACGAGATAAATCTCGTGCTACCGTGTAAGGTGAGTAGTTAATTACCCCATCTCAACAGGAGAGCTTTCATGGAACAAAAAGCTGGAGCACAGATCGGTAAACGAGCGTTCATTCAGTCACTCGTTATTCTGTTTGTATTGATGATGATTTCAGGGATACTGACGGTGATCGTCCCTTCGGGACAGTACACATATCTTGAAGTGGATGGACGCCAAAGCATTGACCCAACTTCTTTCCGATTCACAGAAAAACCAGATTACCCCGTTTGGCGTTGGTTCCTTGCGCCTTTTGAGGTACTTGGGAGTTCCACCGGTTTGACCGTCATTGTCATCATCGTTGTTCTTTTTTTTGCAGGCGGCGCTTTTGCCGTGATGGATAAAACCGGCACACTAAAAGCATTCATTGGGCGCATTGTGCGCCAATTCCGCAACCGCAAATACATATTGCTTTGGATCGTTCCTCTGGCTTTTATGTCCCTTGGGTCGCTGCTGGGTTCGTTCGAAGAAGTTGTGCTGCTGGTCCCCGTAATGATCGCTCTCTCGTATTCCCTCGGTTGGGATGCGCTTGTCGGGTTGGGAATGTCCATTCTGGCTACCAATATGGGTTTCTCCGCCGCCATTTCAAACCCGTATACGGTCGGCGTCTCACAGCATCTTGCTGACCTGCCGCTCTTTTCAGGCGCGTGGTTTCGAGCCATTGTCTTTATTGTGATCTACTTCATATTCATGTGGTTTCTTACTGCCTACGCCCGCAAGATCGATAAAAACCCCGAAGCCTCACTTGTCCACGGCGAAGATTCCGCCGAGCGGGAAAAATATCAGCGCAGCAATTCTGTTGATTCCTTTACAGAAGAAGACCCCAAACAGAATCGTGCCATGGCATTCTTTGGTATCTTTCTAATTCTTATCCTCCTTACCATGCTCTCAGGTCCATTCGTCCCAGCCATCTCAGATTACGCGCTTCCTATTGTCGGAATCCTTTATCTGATCGGCGGATTGGGGGCAGGGTTCATATCTGGTGCAGGCGGAAAAAAGGTCTGGCAGGGGCTGCTCGAAGGGTGGAGCGGGCTTGCCCCTTCTGTTCCGCTCATCCTTATGGCTGCGAGCATCCGCTATATCATTGACAGCGGTCAGGTGACCGATACCATTCTTCATGCTGCGGCAACTCCCTTTCAACAGCTTGGCGGTTTTCCTGCGGCTCTTGTTATTTATGGGTTGGCGCTTGGCATTGAGTTTTTTGTTGCTTCAGGTTCCGCCAAGGCATTCCTGATCATGCCCATTGTCCTGCCGCTCGCCGATCTTATCGGTGTCACCCGCCAAACGGCTGTACTTGCCTATATCTTCGGCGATGGCTTTTCCAACCTTGCCTATCCCACCAACCCGGTATTGCTCATCAGCCTCGGTCTTACAGTTGTCAGCTACCCCAAATGGCTGCGTTGGACCGCCAAACTCTGGTTCTGGGTAATCCTTGCGACCATTGCATTTTTAGGAATCGCCGTGGCAATTCAACTGGGACCATTCTAGTACCCAAACAACATGAAGACTTAGGGTAAAAGCGGCTGAAGTTCGCCACTTTTACCCCTCCAATTTTAAGTTGTTTGGGCACAAGTATCCAAACAATCAAGAGGTTTTATATGCTGCTCAAAAACAAAACCATTGCTACATTGATCGCGGAAGGGGTGGAAGACCTTGAATACCATGTACCTGTTATGCGCCTGCAAGAAGAGGGCGCAACCGTCCTTTCAGCCGCGTTGGACCTCAAACCCATACACGGCAAGAACGGTTTGCTCATCACCCCCGATGCGAAAATAGAAGACCTCAAAGCCAGCGAGCTAGTTGCCTTAATCCTCCCAGGCGGTTGGGCTCCCGATAAAATCCGCAGGTATGAGGTGGTTAAGAAATTAGTTAAAGAAATGAACGATGCCAACAAGACCATTGGTATCATCTGCCACGGCGGTTCGATTGCCATCTCCGCGGGCATCATCAAAAAAGGTCAGAGAGTCACCGGTTCCACCGGCATCAAGGATGATCTTGAAAATGTCGGCGGGGTCTGGGCGGATGAAGCAGCTTTTCGAGAAGGCAATCAGGTATGGGGGCGGGTGGTGGCGGATATTCCCGACTTCAACCGTGAACTGGTTAAAGCATTGCTCGAAGGCTTATCCTGAGTTCATTGCAGAGTCAACGGTTTATGTATCATCGTTTTTGGGATAGGGACACCCAGCACACTCAACACCGTTGGCGCAATTTGCAAGTGTGAGATAAATTCCCCCGTCTCGCCTCTTCCCATCCCATTGGGCTGGATCACAAAAAAGGGAACTTCTCTTTGCTCGGGCGTGGTACCGCCATGCCCCCCATCGGCATTGATGCCGTGATCGCCTGTTACGAAAACTGTATACCCGCGCTCGCGCCATTCCACAAGAAGCGGCGCGAGTTTTGCATCTTGATAAATGGCATGGTTACGATATTCTTTCGTGTCTGAGCCATAGGTCTCGCCGTGATAATCCATACCCATTGGATGCAACAAAAGATAGTCTGGCGAATATTTGCGGACGAGATGCGCCGCAGTGTTGAATAATTCAGTATCAGGGTACTCGTCCTGTGTGTAAAAACGTCCATGCTGAATATTCATTTTCTTGTCATTTACTTCCCTATCGTCAATTGGGTCGTAAGGTGCGCGGTTGTATAGCTCGGAGTACCAGTAATACGCGGCGGCGGCGGTTACCTTCCCTGCTTCTCGTACAGACCTGAAAATATTAGGTTGATTGGAAAGCCGCACAATGGAATTGGCAACAATGCCATTTTCACTGGAAGGCACGCCGGTGTGAATGGCTTCATACATAGGGCGGGACATGCTCGGCAATTCGCCAACGATCTTGTACAGGCTGGCTTTTTTATACTCCACCATGTGCCCAAGATATCCCATATTTGCCTTTGCCACATCGTAGCGCAAGGCGTCTGAAAGGACAAGAATCGCTTTTTTTATCATGGCATCCTCACAAAATAAAACATCGGAAGTCCGAAGACTCCCGATGTTGATGAAAATAAAACTAACCCGCCAGTACCAATACCGCTTTGTTGGAACAAGTCACCTGTTCTTTATCGCCAATGTTTGGAAGTTTCAGTGAAGGGCGGTTGAAGGTGTCCATATTGAAAATGCTATTCCCAATTTTCATTTGAACGCGAACAACAGACCCAAGGAATGTGATATTTTCAATGGTGCAGTCAAACACATTGTCTTTGCGCTGTTCTGCCAGGAAGTTAAAGCGCTCGGGGCGAATGGCTATGGTTACTTCTTCGCCTTTGTTTTTTCCATTTAACCCCTGGGCAATTTCCAAATTAATCCCGTCAAAACTTGCAATACCTTTTGCGGGGTCAACAACAGTGGCGGTAACTGTATTTAAGGAACCGACAAATTTTGCAACAAAGCGTGTTTGTGGGAAGTTGTAGATCTCGAAGGGGTTGCCAACTTGCTCAATTTTGCCATGGCTCATCACCACTATACGGTCTGAGAGCGAGAGCGCCTCTTCTTGATCGTGGGTAACATAGATGGTTGTAATACCCAACTTCTGCTGAATACGGCGAATCTCCTGGCGAAGCTCAAAACGAATTTTGGCATCTAATGCGGAAAGGGGTTCGTCCAAAAGCAATAATTCCGGCTGGATCGCCAACGCGCGAGCAAGCGCTACACGCTGTTGTTGTCCACCCGAAAGCTGGTATGGGTAACGGGAATAGAATTTGTCCATCTGGATCAGAGAGAGCATTTCTCGGACCCGTTCTTCGATCTCGTTTTTGGATTTTCCGGCGATCTTCAAGCCATAGCCAACATTCTGGGCAACGGTCATATTGGGGAATAATGCGTATGACTGAAAGACCATGCCCACGTTACGTTTATTGGGGGGAACATAGGTCAGGTCTTTGCCATTCAATGTAACATTGCCAGAAGTAGGCAGTTCAAAGCCTGCTACCATGCGCAAGGTGGTTGTTTTTCCACAGCCGCTGGGTCCAAGGAAGGAGACAAATTCGCCCTGTTTCACAGTGAGGTTGAAATCCTCCACGGCAACTGAAGCGCCAAAGGATTTGTGAATGTGAGTAAGTTCAAGGTGGGTCATGTCTGTTTTTCCTATGTCGTGATCACTTGTTGTTTCTGACGTTCACTGCGGCTGCTGAAGAATTGGAGCAGCCCGAGGCTGAACCAGGTCAATGAATAGCTGATGATAGCGAGGGCTGCCGGTTCGTAGGCTTTGGTAAGCCCAAGGCGTACCATGTACGGTCCAAGCGCCGGGCGGACGAGAAAATCTGCGAGGATGAGCTCGCCCATTACCGTTGCGAAACAGATGAGTGACCCGCCCAGGATGGCGAGGCGCAGGTTCGGGATGATGACATCTGCCAGGACGTGGAACCAGTTGGAACCAAGGCTTTGAGCCGCCTCTGTCAGGGTGCGCACGTCGATGGATCGCATCCCAACATCTACGGCACGGAACATATACGGCATCGAAATAATGACGTAGCCCGCGATCATGAGGATATCCGTTTTGAAGGTGGATGTGGTCAATTGGAAGGGCGGGCGTGAGAATGTACGGATGAGACCAAAGACCAGAATAATGCCTGGAATAACGAACGGCAAAATGGTGATGATCTCCATAATGGGGCGTGCCTGTGGAACCTTCAGGTACATCCAATATATGGTTGGCACAAATATGGCTGCACTAACGATAATTGTGATGACCGCCATGGTCACAGAGTAGCGAAAGCCCTCCCAGAACCGTGGGTCGGCGAATATGATTTTGTATGCCTTGAAACTTAGGATGCCGCGCTCCATGCGCAGGGAAAAGTCGAGGGTTCCGTAGATCGGCAGGAAGAAATATAAAAGGGCAAGGATGCCCCAAAAGATCGCGAAGAAGCTGGTTCGTTTTTTGCTCATGATTTCATCCATCGTGTGGCTCTGCGCTGCAGAAGGGAGTATGCAACAATGGTGAGGGTCATAATTGCGACCATGCCAAATGCAAGTGCGTACCCTTCGTTGGGATTCCCAAGCACATCGCCGCGAATTTGCTGCCCAATATAAATGGAGACCAGCGGGATGCTGCCGCCGGTAAGGGCGCGGGCGGTGGCGTACGCGCCAAATGCGTTCCCAAACAATAAAAGGGATGCGCCTAAAATGGACGGCATCAATACGGGCAGGGCAACATCACGCCAGTATTTGGCGGGTGTAGCGCCAAGGTTGGTGGAGGCTTCGTACCATTCCTTTTTCAATCCTTCGAGTGCGGGAGTGATGGTCAGGATCATTAATGGGAATTGGAAGTAGGTATATGCCAGCACCAACCCGGAAAGGCTGTAAAGGGAAAACCCATACGTGTATGGGTTGAGTGGACAAACATTGGTGATGTCGGATACATTGACGCCGCCAGAAGCCAGAAACTGGGCGAGCGCCCCGTAATTTTCGAGATTGAAACATGCCTTTTTAAGCATGGCAGTTATGATGCCGGTTTGTCCGATTGTAGCGATGAAGGAAAAGGCAAGGGGTACGCCTCCAAAATTCGCAGCTAATCCAGAAAAAGTGGAAATGACGTTACGCATCCAGCGCGGAGCGCCTCCTTGCGTAATCGAATAGGCAACCAAAAAGCCAAAAAAGCCGCCAACAAAGGCTGTAATGGCGCTAACTTGCAGACTCATTATGTAGGCTTTTAGAACGTTCGGATTCTGAAAGACCTTGAGGTTATCAAAAGTGAGTCCACCTTCTTGATCGGTAAAAGCGCCTGTAAACAGACGAAGCGAGGGAAGCACGAGGAAGAAAACAATAAAAATGAAAAAGGGAAACAACCCCACCCAATTCCACAGGGGATATTCACGCCATAATTTTCGCTGGCGGGTTGCGAACATTTGACTCATGAGCATTCTCCTTTAAACGTGACCCGGCAAAAGCCGGGCCACGTTTTTGGATATTGCTGGGATGACGGTTTTACTTAATGTCGAGACCGACGACGTTATCCCATTCATTCTTGATCAGTTCGCGGGCAGCGCTGAGCTGGTCACCGCTGGGAACGACAGAGCTGGCGAGAACCGCAGGATCGGGCATCTTGGCAGCAAGGTCTTCCGGAACAACGCCGCGTTCGAGCATGTCGGCGAGGCGGGCGGGGGCGCAGTAGCCCTTCATCCAGATCAATTGACCTTCATCCGAGTACAGGAATTCCTGCCAGAGGCGGGCAGCAGCGGGCTGGGGAGCATAGGCGCTCACAGCCTGAAGATAGAAACCACCCCAATTTACAGAGGAAGGATAGACGATCTCAACCGGGGGATTTCCAGCAAAGGAGTCTTTGTTCGCAAGAGCCAGGTAGTTCCACTGGAAGGTGATGGGGGTTTCGCCCTTACCGATTGTGCCGGTATTGGCAATGAGGGGCAGGAGGTTGCCAGATTCATTCAACTGCTTGAAGAAGTCGAGACCGGGCTGGATGTCATCCAAGGAGCCGCCGTTGGCAAGAGCCGCAGCGTACACGGTCTGGGCAGCCTGATTGGAGGCACGGGGATCACCAGCGAGGGCGATCTGTCCCTTGTATTTGGGGTCGAGCAGGTCAGCCCAATCCTGTGGGACATCGGTGACCACATCCAGGTTCACTTCAAAGACCATCACACCGTTGTAATCGGTGTAGAAATAGCCATCATCATCTTTGACGCCGTCGAGGGTATCCCAGGTTTCAACTTTGTAGGGGGCGAGCAAGCCCTGTTCCTTGGCAAGCGGTCCGAAAGCAGGACCCACATCGATAACATCGGGAGACTGGGGACCTGGATTTTCCTTGTTGTCAATGATCGCCTGAATTTCGTCGGCGGAGCCAGCATCAGGTGTAATGGAGTTGACGGTGATGCCATACTTATCGCTGAAGGTGGTAATCATTTCACCATAGTTACACCAATCTTCAGGAAGAGCAATTACATTCAGGGTACCTTCCGCCTGAGCAGCAGCGATCAGGGCGTCCATACCGCCGCCATCAGCAGCAGAGGCAACGGTGCTCCAATCAACTTCGGCAGCAGGGGCTTCGGTGGCTTCAGCAGCAGGCGCTTCGGTCGCTTCGGCAGGGGCTTCGGTGGCAGGAACTTCCGCAGCGCCACCACCACAGGCAGCCAGCAAGGTTGCGGCGATCACGAACAGGGCAAGCAAATGATAAGCAAAATTCTTCGTACGCATCTCTTTCTCCTTGATTTTTTTATGGATTGATCGAACGAAAACACCTATATCATTTTACGTGAAGGCACCTCCTATCTTAGTTACACATTTCAAGAATTGTAGCATTATCAATATTCAAAGTCAAACAAGATTAAATTGACCCTGAATGAGTGACCGAGAAAATCACAGGGACGGTTTAAATAACTCAATCGAATAATAGATCCCTGCAGAAAACAAGGCGCTGACCGGTATGGTGATAACCCATGCGGTTAAGATATCAACTGCCACGCCCCAGCGAACCTTGCCAAATCGTTCCGAAGCGCCCACCCCAATAATGGAGGAACTGACAACCTGTGTTGTGCTGACGGGCATTCCAAGCGCAGATGCACCAAGAATCACAATTCCAGATGTCAACTGGCTTGCGAACCCATGCACCGGACGTATCTTGTAAAACTTACCGCCCAATGTGCGGATGAGTCTCCAACCCCCCAACGCAGTTCCAGCCGCCATCGTCCCTGCACTGAGCAAGACAACCCAAAAAGGGATGTCAAATCCGCTCAACTGTCCGCCAATCATTAAACTCAAGGTAATAATACCGATTGTCTTTTGTGCGTCGTTGGTTCCATGGCTGAAAGCCAGGGCAACCGCTGTAAAGAACTGACTGCGCTTAAAAAACTGATTGATATGAGGTGTTGCATTGAAAGACAACAGGTAAACGATCTTCAGTAAGATAAAGCCTGATACAAAGCCAATGACGGGTGAAATAAACAAAGCCATTAATACTTTGACTATTCCGTCAAATTTCACAGCGCCCCAACCAGAAGAGATCACAGCAGCGCCGATCAATCCGCCGATAAGGGCATGAGAGGAACTGCTCGGAATTCCTAAATACCAGGTGATGAGATTCCAGATAATGGCGCCGATCAAACCGGCTGTTAGCGCCTGCAATGAAATAATACTGGCAGAAACAATGTCGCTTCCAATGGTCTTTGCAACGGTTACACCAAAAAGAAGCGGACCTGCAAATTCGGCAACCGCCGTTAAGCCTAGCGCAGTTTGCGGGTTAAAAGCACGGGACGAGATCATTGTGGCAACAATATTGCTCGAATCTCTCATTCCGTTAATGAATTCAAATATCAACGCCAGAAGGATAACCAATAACAGTGAAGAAGATATTAACATTCGGTTATGTTCTTTTTACAACAATATCTGCAATGATATTCGCCGCCTCATCACCGCGATCTGCCGCATTGGAAAGATGGCGGTAAACCTCACGCATTTTCAACATCTCTACAACATGATGCACATCTTCAGGTCCGCTAAACAGATCGGCAACAGCCTCACGGTACACGCCTTCCACACGATTCTCCAAAGCCTTGGCGCGCTGGGCATGGTCAAGCGCAACATTGGGGTTTTTGGGTAAACGCAGTACACCCTGCCATATTTCATAGGCGGCATCTTTCAAGAGAGATGCAATCCGCTGCATGTATTGGGTGGGCTTCACATTAAGAATAACCATCTCCACTACGGTGGTATCAGCGTAATCGATCACATCATCAATGGAACGTGAAAGCGAAAAGATATCTTCCCTGTCAAATGGAGTTACAAACGTGCGGTTCAATTCATCGATAAGAATACGGCGGACTTCGTCCGCCTCTTTTTCTTTCAGTGAAAGTTCTTCTGCTATATCCGGGTTGCCTGTTTCAAGATATTTAATCAACAGGCGCATACCTTCAAAGGATATTTCAGCCTGTTGTTCTATGAGCCGTTGAAACTTATCTTCCCTGCGTTTGAAAAATCTAAACATTTCCTTATTCCTTATTCGATCGGCTCAAGTGCGCCCGCTACCAAGCCAGGGAACGCTTCTCGAATTTTTGCGTCCACTTCAGGCGCAATAAGCAGCGAGGTGTTGGATGTCATAACTTCTCTGGCTTTTTTCATCGCTTTGGCATGAGTATCTGTAGCGCCCTTCTTTTCCCAAATAGAACGGGCATCACGGTCGGCAATTTTAGTCATCACGGCTTCGGTCTTCATGCGGCTGGTAGTATGTTTGGCTGTGATAAAAGAACCACCGGGTCCCACCTGCTTGATGATGTCGAGCCCGAGGTCATCGGCATTGAAACTGATCCCGCGTTTCATACGCTTCATCATTTGCGCCATTTCATCATCCGCAACAGCCTTGGCAAAATCGAAAGTCTTATGCGCATCGATCAAGCCGCCGATGTTGAACATATCCATGCCGCCAAGGACACCCGCAATTCCAGACATTCCCGTCTCATACCCTGCCTGCATGTCATTCAGTTTGGAGTTTGTTAATCCAACATAACCACCGGCTGGCACATTATAAAAACGCGCCATTTGTGCAAACGCCATGTGCAACATACCGCATTCAATTGCGCCGGAGGTATATGCCCCAGAACGCATATCTGCAACTGTGCCAAGGGTGGCATAGATCGTTGGAGTACCTTCCTTAACCATTTGCATCAACAACAAAGCAGAAAGGAATTCGGCGTTGCCTTGCACCAATGACCCCGCCATAGACATGGGAGAGGTTAAACCAGCATTGGGCACAATGGTTGGATACACAGGCAACCCCTGTTCAGCAAAATACATCACGTTCTCAGTGGAAAGATGATCCATGGTGAGTGGTGAAACCACGGGGCAGTAATGATGCGTAAGGAAGGGGCGCTCCATATACGCATCCTTTCCACCCGCTACAATGTACGCCATCTCCATCACACTCCGAGTGTCTTTCATATCAGTTGTGGTGACACGGATCGGTTTAAGACAATACTTGATGGATGGGTACAGGCGCGAAACAGTGAATTGATCCGCGGGTGCGTCATCTGCCAACGTGGAAATGGAGAAGACATCGTAGCCGGGCAATTCGTTGATGAGGTGAGCGATCCGCGCTATATCCTTTGATTCGGCGCGTCTTTCCACGCCGGTCACTGGGTCAATGATATCGGGCGCTGAACTCGCCGTAACAATGACCGGGCTATCCTGCGGGATGGTTTTATCAAATTTCGGATCGCGTGCGTGAAAGGTAAAAGACGGCGAAACCATCTTGCGGTACTTCTCAACCACAGCACGCGGAAACTTGACTCGCTCTTCTTCCACACTACAACCGTGTTTCTTAAAGAGATCACGCGCCGGTCCATACCGAACTTTCAAACCTACATCTTCCAAAATTTCCAACGAAGCATCGTGAATTCTCTCGACCTGTTCCTGTGTAAGTAAAGCGGCAAATGACATGATTCACATCCTTATTAGATAAATTATTCGACCATTGAACGCTTGATCTTTTTTCGTTCCATTTTTTTCTTCGGCAGTAATTTCTCTGCCAGCTTACGGCTCTCTTTTACAAGGGCATTATCAACAAGTACGTTGTCTTTCGGCAGGGTAAACATCTCGCGGATCTTTACAAAGCGGTCGTCACGATACACCATCCGCTCAATGCGGACGGTATGCGCCAGCCCTTTGATCTCGCGGGTGGAGAACATCCGCAATCCTGAGCGGGTCACTTTCAAAGATGCTGCCGCAATCGCAAAACGGACGGAGTCTTCCAAACTCCAGCCATTCAGGTAGCCGTAAATAAACCCGGACGAAAAGGTCGCGCCTGCGCCAGAGGCATCCACGGCTTTTACCTTGGGGGCATATGCGCGGATGATCTCATTACCTTGCACCACCATACAACCCTGACTCGCCATGGTAATAATAGCCGTTTGAATACCCGCCTGAATCAACTTGCGGGCAGTTCCCAACATGGCTTGTTTTTTACCGATCTGCGCGGCATCGGTTACTGCCTGACAGATCGTGACCAACCCCGAATATTTTTTCAGCAATTCCGGGTCTTGATGCCCATGTTCAAAATTCAAGAATACCGGCACGCGATGCTTGCGAGCTTCGTTCATGGCTCGCAAAATATGCTTATCGCCATCGTACCAGTCCACATAGAGGAGTTTGGCAGTTTTGATAAGCGAAAGATTGGCTGTGTCGAGCGTACTTAATATCTCTTTCGAACGCTGCCAGAAATAGGTGCGCGCTCCCTTTTTATCCGATACGTTCACTTCGAGCGGAGTTTTGTATTTTCTTGTAAAGCGCACTTCGCCTTGTACGCCAAGGTCGCGCAATTTATCTTGAACATAATGCCCCAGCAGGTCATCACCCACTGAAGTACCAATCATCGCAGACGGCACACCCCACTGGCTGAGGTTGCAAGCAATAATGGCGGCATCGTCATAGACGTAGTCACTGACTTCGTGAACAATCGCGCCAGTATTCAGCTTGGGCAATTGATCCAAAGACATAATATACACCGGCGTAAGCATACCGAAACCGATATATGCAGGAGGAGGAGTTGATTTTTTTGCCATAATTAATTCCCGTCGTTGCGAGGAGCATGTTCTTTGCGACGAAGCAATCTCCCTTGGTGCTTTAGAGATTGCTTCGGGCAAAAACAAGAACGCCCTCGCAATGACGAAACTAAGATTTCAGCTTCTCGCCTTTCGGGTCAACCAGCACATTGGCAGTCACTTCTGCTTCAAGGTTTCCTTCGATGAGTTCGATTGTGAAATGGTTGCCTTTAACTGCCAGATCAATGGGCAGATACGCATACAGAATATTCTTCTTTACGGTAAAGCCGTAGCCGCCGCTTCTCACGCGGGTAACCAGTTTATCACCATGATAGACCGCCTCACCGCCGTAGATTTGCACGAATTCTTCTGTACCGGTCAAAACCATTGTGCATAGTTTACGAGTCAATCCTTCGGCTTTTTGCTTCACCAGCGCATCGCGTCCGATGAAATCGCCTTTGTTCAAGTCCACACAGAAGCCGAGACCAGCTTCATAGGGTGTCGTGCTGGGAGTAATATCCACCGTGAAATATTTGAATCCTTTTTCCAAGCGCAGCGGATCAAGCACTTTGTACCCGCCGAGTTCCATGCCGAATTCTTTACCCGCTTCAATGAGCATATCCCATACCATGGTGGCGCGGTTGTTGGGGATGTACAACTCCCACCCCAATTCACCCGCGTAACTCACACGCTGTGCCAGAACCTGTACACCATTGATAACAATGGGTTTGGTCATCAAATATGGATGCGCTTCATTTGAAACATCGCTGCTGGTAATCTTCTTCAATACCTCACGTGCCTTCGGTCCCCACAACGCAAGACAGGCATGTTCCTGCGTAATATCACGAATGGACACTTCGCCATCTTTTTCGTCCACGTACATCAAAATGCGGGCATGGTCATTGGCAATGAAGCCAGAACCCGTAATGACCCAGAAATGCTCTTCGCCCAAGCGAGTCACGGTCAAGTCAGATTCAATGCCGCCGTTACGATTCAAAAATTGAGTATAGATCGCGCTGCCAACGGGTTTATCAATATTGCTGGAGGTCAGTCTCTGCAATAAAGGCAATGCGCCTTTGCCCTTGACTTCTATTTTTCCAAACGAGGTCAGGTCAAACAATGCCACACGTTCACGCGCCGCAGTATGCTCCACACGCATTCGTTCAAAGTATGGCGGTTTTGCCCAGCCCCATTTGCGCTGGTCTTCGCCCATGCGCCGCCATTCCTTACCTGGTTCAAAGTAATTGACACGCTCCCAGCCAAACTTCTCGCCAAAGACCGCGCCGTTCTCCATCAAACGATAATGCACCGGACTAATACGATGCGGACGCGCTTCTTCATGTTCGTCATGCGGGAACTTCAAGCGATAGTAATACTTCACGCTTTCCATTGTACGTTCCGCCGCATACTTGAAATCGGAATAATAATTTCCAAAACGGGTAGCGCGATAGCCATACACATCCATCGGCGCTTCACCGTCAATGATCCACTCTGCGATCAGCTTGCCCATGCCGCCTGCCCCGCCATAGCCATTGAGCGACATGCCCGCCATCATCCAAAAGCCCTTCACGCCGGGCATCGGTCCAAGCAAGGGTTGGCAGTCAGGCGTGTACGCACCGGGGTGACGCACCAACGTAATGATGCCCGCCTGATCCAAGAACGGCAAACGGCGAATCGCACCTTCGAGCAACATCTCGAATTGATCCATATCGCCAGGGAAGGATTTGCTGCCATGTTCCCAAGGCGTACCATCGATCCAGCGCGGAAGCGGCTTTGGCTCATAACCGCCGATCACCAAACCGCCCTTTTCCTGACGCATGTAAACCAAATTATCCGGGTCACGCAAACAAGGCGTTTGGTCGTTGAACTCATGCCCAGGCACAGCCCGCAATGCGATGTGTTGATGATCTACCGGAGTGGTTGGAACGTGCAGACCTGCCATGGCGGCGATGCGCGGCGCCCACATTCCTGCGGCATTGATGATGATCTCGCATCGGATCGTGCCCTTATCTGTTACGACCGCCTCAACCTCACCCTTCGCTGACACTTTGATTCCGGTCACGCGGGTGTTGGTGTAAATTTCCACGCCAAGCTCTTTGGCAAAACGCGCCATTGACGTGGTGGTGGTGTACGGGTCAAGTTGACCGTCGCCGGGCAGATAAATACCGCCATATAACTCTTTATCCGAAATCTGCGGCATGTATTTTTTTGATTCTTCGGGTGAGATGACTTCACAATCAAGCCCCAGCGCCTTGGCGCGGCTGACGCTGCGTTCCATTTCGAGCAATTGTTCCTTGCTCGATGCCACGCGCAAACTGCCAACGGTATCGAACAGCCCCAACTCCTTATACAACTCCACGCTATACATGCGGAAGCGCAGCATGGCTTGCGAGGTGGCAAACTGCGTCACCAAGCCCGCTGCATGTGAAGACTCACCGCTGGCGATTTCGCCTTTCTCGATAATGACCACATCCTTGCGTCCGTTCTTTGCAAGGTGATAAGCAACCTGCGCCCCATAAATTCCCCCACCGATGATAACGATCTCTGCTTGAGTCTTCATTCATCAACTCCGTAGTTTGGTTGTGTTATAAAATAAGAAAACACGTTCAAAAAGATGTAATTTTCTTGAAACGTGTTTTGTATTTGTGTCTAAACCTTCGTACCATTTGCAAGAAAAACTTCGATGGAATATTCTGCCAATTCCTTCTTCGCTTGCTTGCTAAAACCTGTATCTGTAACAAGTTTATCCATCGCATCGATGTTCGCCACGTGGAAATTGGAGACAGCGCCCCACTTGCTATGGTCCGAAACGATGATGACCTGCCCCTTGGTACGCTCAATCATCTTGCGGACGACTTCTGCTTCGGGGTTGGTGGGAACCGTCAGCCCGTGTTTTAGGGAGATTCCGTCTACGCCGAGAATCGCCTTGTTGGCAAAGACCAAGCCCAAATTGTCCAGTGCGAAGCGACCGGAAAGAGAGTTGGAACGAGCCTGGAATTCGCCTCCGGTCAGATTGAGAGAAAAGCCCGGGTCCCCGATATCCACCAATGCACTGACGTTGTTCGTAAAGACAGTAATGCGTGGATTTCTCGGAATGTATTGAAGCACTTGTATTGCCGTCGTACCGCTGTTAATGAAAACAATATCGCCTTCCTCAATAAAGGTTGCGGCAAATTCACCGATCTGTTTTTTCTCGTCTGGAAAATTCTTCAAGCGCAGTTGATATTCCTGCTCGAAGATCACACGTTGATTTAGAACTGCGCCCCCATGTGTGCGTTCAAGGATTCCTTTTTGTTCGAGCCACTCCAAGTCGCGGCGAACCGTAGCTTCAGAGGCTTCAAGCAAATCCATCAAGTCGGCAGTGCGCGCGATCTGATGGATGCCAAGATACTCTTGAATCTTTTCTCTGCGTTGGGCTGGAATGAGGGGTTTACCCATCTGACGGATTATATAAGAATCTGAAGGAATTTGCAAGTTTTTGATTTTTTGCTTATAATGGATTTGTTATGTAGACCTGACAGCCAAATCAATGTAAATCTGTCGGGTCTTCTTTTTTGGAGACTGCATGACAAAACTTGTCAAAGACCTTATGCACAAAGGTGTGCTCACCTGCAAGCCCGACGCCACGTTGGGACAGGTGGCAACCCTGCTCGATCAACATCAGGTTCATGCTTTATTTGTGAACGACCGCGATGGTCGTATTGTGGGAGTGATCTCAGACTTTGACTTGATGGCTGGCGAATGGCTTTCTTCTGACCCCGAAAGCCTCAACACCATGCGGAAGTTAACCGCCTCAGACATTATGACCAAGCCTGTAGACGCCATCCAAGCCGCCACCCCGCTGACAGAAGCCGCCGACCTTTTCATGCAGAAAAGAGTTGGGCGGTTTTTAGTTTTAGAACATGAAAAACCTGTAGGCACGATTTCACTTTCTGATTTTGTTGCAAGTCTGTCAGAACAGATCAAATCCAAACGCGAGACCGTGGGCGATGTGATGTCGGATGCGATTCTGGTCTGTCGCGGAAAAACCCCCGTCCTCTCTGCCGCACGCGCCATGACATCTTCTGGCTGGCGCTCGGTGTTGGTCGTGGATTTGAACGGCAAGGTCATCGGTGTTGTCAGTGGACATGATCTCTTGCATCTCGTCAAGGCTGGCGCGGATGAAAAATTGATCGTCCGTGATGTAATGCACCCCGCGCTCACCATTGACATATCTGCCAGCCTGCGCGAAGCCGCAGATATGCTGATTCAAAATCATTATCATCGTTTAGTGGTAGTTGATAAAGAAAACCCTGACTCTTTCCCACTTGGTGCGATCTCTACATTTGATATTGTGGCAGAAATGGCAAGACCCGATTCTGTTTGGCAAAAATAATAACGACCGCAGACCGCGGACGATGGACGGCGCATTGCGGTCTGTGGTCGGCAGTCAGCGGTCAATCACCTGTACCTAGGAGATAAACAATCCAATGTCCGAATTCCCAACACAAGCCCAAGTCGTCATCATCGGCGGCGGCGTGGGTGGAAGCAGTATCGCCTATCACCTCACCAAACTGGGGTGGAAGGATGTCGTCGTCCTTGAACGCCACGAGTTGACCTCCGGCTCGACCTGGCATTCGGCGGGTCTCGTCGGGCAGATGCGCTCCGACGCAAACCTGACCCGCATGATGCACTACAGCACCGACCTGTATCGCAGCCTCAAAGCCGAAACCGGACAAGACACCTCATGGCGCGAAGTCGGCGGTATTCGCCTCGCTTCATCACATGAACGTATGGAAGAGACCAAACGCCTCGTCGGTCTCGCCCGTTCCTTCGGCGTGCCCATGGAGTTGATTTCTCCAAAAGAAGCGCAGGACATGTTCCCGCTGATGGACATCACCGGCGTAGTCGGCGCAGCCTACACCCCCAACGACGGCTCCATCGACCCGACCGGACTCACTAACGCTCTCGCCATTGGCGCCAAGAATCGCGGCGCGCGTTTCTTCTTCTATACCAATGTCGAGAAGATCAACGTCGTCAACGGGCGCGTCAGCGAAGTGGTGACGGATAAGGGTACGATCAAGACCGAGATCGTGGTCAATGCCTCGGGCATGTGGGGACGCGAGATCGGCAAAATGGTCGGCTTGAATCTGCCGGTCATCCCGATGGCTCATTTGTATATCCTCACCGAACCCATCAAAGGTGTCACCAATAAATTCCCCAACCTGCGCGACCCAGACTTGCTTGTGTATTACCGCGAAGAAGTCGGTGGACTTGTCACAGGTGGGTATGAACGCCAACCCGCTACCTTTGGCATGAACGGCATTCCGCGTGATTTCAAATTTAAATTACTCGAACCCGATTGGGAGCGCTTCACCCCGCTGATGGAAAACTCCATCCGGCGTGTGCCCGCCGTGGAAAGTGCCCCCGTGAAATTGCTGCTCAATGGACCTGAAGGCTTCACACCCGATGGTGAGTTCCTGCTCGGACCCACCTCCGTCAAAGGCTTCTGGGTGGCATGTGCATTCTGTGCGCATGGACTCGCAGACGCGGGCGGCATCGGCAAGGTGATGGCTGAATGGATCGTAGACGGCAGCCCCGAGTGGGATGTCTGGCGTTTGGATGTTCGTCGCTTTGGTCCCAGTTACAACAGTCTCGAATATACACGCGCAAGAACCTTTGAAACCTATACTCAGTACTACGATATTCACTACCCCGCCGAAGAGAGGCTCTCGAAGCGCAATGTGCGCGTCTCCCCCACTTACTTCCGCCTGCGCGATTTGAATTGCACCTTCGGCGAGAAGATGGGTTGGGAGCGCCCGAACTGGTTCCGCAAATATGAAGAACTTGCCACACATGGTCACGAGCCGCGCGGATGGATGCGCCACAATTGGAGCCGCGCCATCGGGCACGAACATCTCATGACCCGCGAGAATGCTGGCTTGTTCGATGAAACTTCGTTCAACAAATTCGAAGTCCGCGGACCGGGTGCATTGAAATTCCTTAATTACGTCTGCGCCAATCAGATCGACGTGCCTGTCGGCAACCTTGTCTATACGCAAGCGCTCAACAAACGCGGCGGCATCGAATGTGACTTCACCGTCACCCGCCTTGCCGAAGAACGCTTCTTCATTGTTACAGGGACTGCATTTGGTCAACACGACATGTCGTGGCTTTCATTGCAGATGCCCGAAGATGGCAGTGTGACGATTGAAGATGTCGGCTCGAACTACGCCTGTATCGGTATGTGGGGACCCAAGGCTCGTGCCATCCTTGAGAAAGTCACCACGGATGATGTCTCAAACGAAGGCTTCCCCTACATGACCTCGAAGAACATCAACGTCGGCGATGTGCCCGTCCGCGCCTCACGCGTCACTTACGTGGGCGAACTCGGCTGGGAATTCTATTGCCCGATGGAATACGGTCTGCGTCTGTGGGATACGCTCTGGGAAGCAGGTCAAGGCGAAGGCTTGGTGGCAGGCGGATACAAGGCAATTGAGTCTCTGCGCCTCGAAAAAGCCTATCGTTATTGGAGCGGTGAAATTACACCCGACTACACTCCCTACGAAGCAGGTCTCGGTTTTGCCGTGAAGCTAGATAAAGAGAACTTCATCGGTAAAGAAGCCTTGGTCAAGCAAAAGGCAGAGGGCGTTAAATCCAAACTCTGCACGATGACTCTTGCGGATGATCGTACGATTGTGATGGGCAAAGAACCGATCCGCATTGATGGCAAGATCGTCGGCTGGGTCGCCTCAGGCGGATTTGGCTACTCGGTTGCGAAAACCATTGCATATGCCTACCTACCGTTGGAATATTCCAAACCGGGAACCAAACTTGAGATCGAGTGTTTCGGTGAACAGGTCGGCGCGGAAGTGACAGTCAACGTGTTATGGGATGCGAAGAACGAACGAATTAAGGCGTAGTGATTTTCCCTCATCCCCAACCCTTCCCCCGCAAGGGGAAGGGAGTCCCCTCTCCCTACGGGAGAGGGCTAGGGTGAGGGCAAGAAAAAGGCTCGAGAAAGCAGAAGCAGATTTCAGTTAAGACAGAAGCGGGTACTTAATCCGCAAAAAATTCTTTCAACCAAAGGAAGGAACAGAGTCACATGAATACGCTTGCCATCGATAAAGCCATTGCCAAGGTGTCATTTTTGGCAGAATCAAAGAACGTTAAGAAGATTCCGCTCAGCGGCGGCATCACCAACTTGAATTTCAAGATCGAAGCGGATGGTCGTTCGTATGTCATCCGCCTTGCTGGTGAAGGCACCGACTTGCTCGGCATTAAACGCGACGTGGAACATGCCGCCAACAAAGCCGCAGGTGAGTTGGGAATTGCTCCTGAAATTATGTACTTCATCGAACCGGAAGGTTATATCGTCACCCGTTTCGTGAATGGCAAGCGCATCATGCCGGAAGATATTGTGAAGCCCGATTATCTGACCCGTGTTGCACAAAAGTTACGCCTCTTCCATCGCAATGCGCCGAAGCTAAAAGGTGAATTCAACGTGTTCCGCCGCGTGGAAATGCTGACCAAATTAGCCAAAAGTAAAGGCGCAAAATTCCCCGCCGATTGGGACTTCATTATGAAGAAAATGCGTGAAGCTGAAAAAGCTTTGCTCAAAGACCCATACAAACCAACACCCTGCCATAATGACCTGCTCAACCTGAACTGGATGGATGAAGAAGTTGCGGGCGATATTGGCGAGATCCGTTTGCTGGATTGGGAATACGCGGGTATGGGTGATATTTTCTTCGATCTTGGTAATTTTGCCCACCATCACCGCTTGAACGAAGAACAGATCAACACCTTCCTGACTGCGTACTTCGGCAAGATGACCCCGAAGCATTATGCCCGCTTAAGAATTATGTGGGCAATGTCTGAGTTACACGAATCGATGTGGGGCACTGCCCAAACTGTGCTCTCCAAACTGGAAGAGGATTTTCAGGGTTATGCCGACCTGTGGTTTGGACGTTACCGAATGCACACCACCGATTACCGTTGGGAGCAGTGGCTGAAAGATGTAGCGAAGAAAAAATGAAGAAGTCTGGAAAATGCAGAAGTTAGAATGAAGAATGCAGAATATACTTCATTCCGCATTCTTCATTCTGCATTTGTAAGAAATTAATTCTTTCATAAAAGAACAACTAATACAAGGAGTACCAAATGTCTATCGTAAATGCAAAAGAAATCATGCTCGCCGCCTCAAAAGAAGGCTGGTCTGTGGGCGCGTTCAACATCACCGACCTGTTGCAATTCGAAGCGGTGATCGACGCGGCAATTGAGAAGAAAGCCCCGGTCATTGTGCAGACCTCCGTCAAACCTTCGCAATTCCTCGGCACAAACATGATGGTGGCGATCTATCGCACCCTGGCAGAATCTGCGCCGGTGCCGGTCTGTTTGCACCTCGACCACTCCACCAGCATTGACTACTGCAAGAAGTGCGCCAACACCGGTTACACCAATATCATGATCGATGCTTCCAAACAGTCCTACGAAGAGAACATCCGCCAGACCAAAGAAGTAGTGGATTACTGCCATGCCATTGGCGGTATTTCGGTTGAAGGCGAACTCGGAACCGTGGGCGGCGTGGAAGATCAGATCAAAGTTGCAGAAGATGAAGCGCAGCTTGCCAACCCCGAACAGTCCATTGAATTCGTCGAACGCACCGGCGTGGATATTTTCGCCCCTGCCATCGGCACGGCGCACGGCGTATACAAAACCAAGAATCCCAAGATCGATTTTGAGCGCATGGCGATCATTCACAAAATGCTGAATGGCAACGGCGTGAAAACCCCGCTCGTCGTCCACGGTGGAACCGGCTTGCCCGATGACTATGTAGCCAAATTGGTGGCTGCTGGCGGCGCAAAGTTCAACGTCTCCACCGAATTGAAACACACCCTATTGGACGCCAAATGGGAATACCTAAGCACCCACCGCGATGAATACGACCCCGGTAAATTGGATGTCTTCGTCCGCGATGCGACCCGTAAAGCCGTAATGCACTGGATGGACAAGCTCGGCTGTAACGGTAAGGCATAAGACTGACCATTGACAATCGACGCTGGACGATAGAAGAGATCGTCCGCAGTCAATGGTCTGTGGTCCATCGTCACTATTGAAAATAATTTAGGAGAACAAGGAACATGAATAAAAATATCGAAGACTATTACGCCCCGTGGGTTAAGGGCATCCCGATGTACATTTCGGCTCATATTGAATTGGCATGGCGCAAGCCCGAACTGCACCGCATGATGTCCAACGAAAACCCTGTACCGCCTTCTGATAAGGTCTTGGAGGCGATGTTCAAATATGCCAAGATGACCAACCGCTACCCAGATCAGGGTCTGGTCGTGCGAAGCAAGATCGCTGAGATCAACGGCGTGGCGGGTCCGCAAAACGTGATGATCGGCAACGGCTCCAGCGAAGTGTACGACAACATCTTCCGCATGTTCCTCGAACCGGGTGATGAAGTCATTCAGCACACTCCCTGCTTCGGCATTTACGGTCTGCGTGGAACCCTGCTCGGCGCAAAGATGGTCTCTGTGCCGATGCTTTATGAAGATCACAAACTGAAATTCGACCCCGATGCCTTGATGAAAGCCATCACTGATAAGACCAAGATCATCGTCATCCCGAACCCCAACAACCCCAGCGGCAACTTCATGGACCCGCAACACTTCGAACCGTTTGCCAAGTTGGGCATTCCGTTGGTCGTCGATGAAGCCTACATTGAATATGCCGGTTTGGGCATGTCTCAGGTTGAATTGACCAAAAAATACAAGAACGTCTTTATCACCCGCACCCTCTCCAAAGCCTATGGTCTGGCGGGCATGCGCTTTGGGTACACCATTGCCCATGAAGACACCCTCAAACAGGTCGCCGGTTCCCTCCTGCCTTGGAATGTGGGCACCATCCCCATGTGGGCAGCACTTGCCGCCTTTGAAGATACCGAAGGTCTGGCGGAACGCGTCAAGTTCAATAATGATGCGGTGGATTACATCAGCGAAGCCTTGAGCGTTATCCCCGGCTTCTACGTTATGCCTTCCAAAGCCAATTACATCCTGTTCGATTGCGGTGAAACGGGCAAAACCGGCAAGGAAGTGCTTGCCTACGCTGAAACCAAAGGCATTATCCTGCGCGGCGAAAGCAAGAAGTACGGCTCCGATGGCTGGTTCCGCGTGACGATTGGCACCAAGGAAGAGAACGAACTCTTCGTCAATACCATGCTTGAATTCTTTGGAATGAAGAAATAATTATCTGTCATTGCCTGCACCGTGCAACAGGCACGCGTGCGAGGAGGGTGCTCTTCCCGACGAAGCAATCCCATGATTGTGTATGAGATTGCTTCGGGCAACCCCGAAAACATCGGGGCAGGCGAACAAGAGCGCCCTCGCAATGACGGGGAGGCTTATATGTCCAAAATTAAAGCAGTCTTCTTCGACCAGGACGGTGTCATCATCGACACTGAGCGCGACGGTCACCGCGTGTCGTTCAATATGACTTTCAAAGAATTCGGTTTCACCGACGAATGGGATATCGAGTATTACCACGAACTCCTGCAAGTCGGCGGCGGCAAGGAACGCATGAAGAAGCATTGGCAGACCAAGGGCTTCTCCAAGCCGATGACCGAAGAAGAGATCGATGCACTCGTAAAAGAAATGCACAAGCGCAAGACGGCTCTGTTCGTGGAACTGATCGAGACGGGCAAACTGTCACTTCGCCCGGGCATTCACCGGTTCATGAAAGAGGCGATGGATGCGGGTCTCAAACTCGCCATCTGCACCACGTCTAATGAACAGGCAGCCAAGGCGATCACCAAAGGTCCGCTCAAAGATATCAAGTTTGAAGTGGTATTGGCAGGCGATGTGGTCGAAAAGAAAAAACCCGACCCAGCCATCTACAACCTCGCACTTGAAAAACTTGGACTCAAACCCGATGAAGTGATGGTCGTGGAAGATTCCAAGAATGGTCTCGCCGCCGCAAAGTCTGCGGGGGCGAATGTGATCGTGACCACCAATCACTACACCGAAAAGGAAGATGTCAGTGCGGGTGATGTGATCGTCTCCTGCCTCGGCGACCCGGACGGTGAAAAAGCCGAGATGCGCAAAGGCGAACTAAAAGACTTTGACGGCATTGTTCACGTTCGGCAGTTGATGGAGTTGTTCGGATAATTTCAATTTGGGTGCATGACTGTATGTCATGCACCCAAATTGCTTTTATAGACAAATCTGGCTGTAATTATTAACAATCTCTATGGTCGTACCCTTTTAGAAACGCCAGTGTTGTCAATGCATAACTTTCAGAGGAAAATCCCACTTGGGGATGAGGATGTGCCACTAAACAAGTTCCAGACGCGTGCTTGGTAAGTTCAGTTTCTTGATCTTTAGCAAGACCAACTCATACATCAAGGAGAATTGCGAAAATATCTGATAAAGTACAGGAAAAAGATAAAAGCCATCTGCACAAAATGGGGTATGCACAACAGTTGGCGCGCCGCATGAGCGGCTTCTCGAACTTTGCAATTTCATTTTCAATTATTTGTATTCTGGCAGGCGGCATTACAGCCTTCCCACTGGGGTTCAGTTCCACCGGCGGCGCGGGGTTGGTGTGGGCTGGCTGGTTGGCGGCGTAATCGCGGTCATTGTTTCCCTCTTCATGGGGCAGATCGCCTCCGCCTACCCAACGGCTGGCGGTTTGTACCACTGGGCTTCCATGCTCAGCGGGCGCGGCTGGGGCTGGATCACCGCCTGGTTCAACGTTCTCGGTCTATTCTTCGTCGTCTCTTCCGTGGACGTGGGCGTCTGGCTGCTCTTCCGTGACCTGATCCTCGTTGGCATCTTCCAGATGGACCCCGCCTCCTTCACTGCCATGCAGCAGTTGATCGCAGTCGGCGTCATTCTCATCAGCCAAAGCCTGTTCAACCACTACGGCATCGAACTCACCACCAAACTGACCGACTTCAGCGGCTACTTCATTTTCTTCGTCGCAGTCGTTCTCACCATCTCTTTGTTGGCATTCTCTCCCGTTGCATTGGACTTCAGCCGCCTCTTCACATTCGTCAATGTGACCGGAGCCGCCGGAGGTGATGTTATTCCACGCACCGAGAGCATGAGTTTCGCCTTCCTGTTCGGGTTGATCCTCGTCTGCTACACCATCACCGGGTACGATGCGTCGGCGCATACATCCGAAGAAACCCGCGACGCCCAGGTCAATGTGCCGAAGGGTATGTGGCAGGCTGTGTTCTATTCTGTTTTCTTCGGGTATCTGATGGTCTGCTCCTTCGTCCTTGCCATGCCCAGCGTTGAAGAAGGCGCATCGATGGGATGGGGTTCGTTCCTTTATGTAATGGAAGCATCCCGAATGCCCACCTGGCTGCCTTACTTCCTCTTCATCGGCATTGTGGTGAACAATTATCTTTGCGGTCTGGCCGGTCTTACCTCGGCATCTCGCATGGCATTTGCCTTTGCGCGTGACGGCGGTATGCCCTTCTCACATCTGCTCTCTCACGTCAGCACCACCTACCGCACCCCCACCTACGCCATCTGGGCATCTGCCGCCATTGCATGGCTCTCCACCGTATACTCCGACGCCTTTGCCGTACTGGCAACCGCCTGCGCGGTCTTCCTGTACTTCTCCTACATTTCGCCTGTGGTTGCCGGTTTCTTTGCAGAAGGCACAAGCCGCTGGCCTGAAAAAGGTCCGTTCAATCTTGGCTCGCTCTCCAAAGCCGGTGAAATGAAATGCTCGTTCGGCACAGGCAGTTTCTTATTGATGAATATTGGTGACAAACCCAAACTCTCGAACAATGGCTTACTCACCACTGTCGGTTGGAATTTCAATGGGCAGACTGCATATGCTTTCGATGGCGGCATTTTTGTAACAGGCTCGGCTGTGCAATGGCTGCGTGACAACCTCAAATTCATTCCCGACTCGGCATCCAGCCATGACGCCGCCAATAACTCGATCGAAGCGGGTGCGATTTTGCTGGCAACGGGTGTACAGGAACGTCCACGTGCGGCGCGATTGGTGCCGGGGAAACGCCCGCAGGGTGTGTTTACGACGGGATCACTGCAACGGTTCTTGTATCAAGAGCATTTGCTAGTTGGGAAGCGGGCGGTTATCATCGGTGCAGAGTTGGTGAGCCTCTCGGCATTGATGTCTCTGATGGGCGCAGGCATAAAATGTGAAATGCTGGTGACGGAAGAAAACAGCCATCAGATTGAGTTCCCGTATGTGCTGATGAAGTGGGCGCTGGCGGATATTATTTCAAGGACGCCGATCTTTACGAATACTCGAATATCTTCGGTCAAAAACGCGTCGAAGGGATTGAACTCACTCACAAGGACGGACAGAAAAAACTTGTGGAATGTGATACGGTCATCTTCACCGGAAATTGGATCCCTGAGCATGAGCTGGCGCGCATGGGCGGGCTGGAGATTAATCCGCGCACAAAAGGACCGGTGATTGATAAGAACTTCCGATCATCTGTGGAGGGAGTGTTCGTGGCAGGCAACCTGTTACGCGGTGTAGAGACAGCAGACCACTGCGCGTTGGAAGGTCAACGGGCGGCGAGGGCGATCAGGAAATATCTAATCTAAAATAAGGAGATTGCTTCGGCGGAAAAGAATCCGCCTCGCAATGACATAACAAACCATGGCAGACGAATTATTGGACGTAATAAACGACAACGATGAAGTGACCGAGCAGGCAATGCGCTCGGTAGTCCACACGCAGGGACTGTGGCACCGTGGCGTGCATGTATTTCTATTTAATGAGCAGGGTGAAATGCTCATCCAAAAACGCAGCGCCGACCGGGCAAATTCACCGTCCTTGTTGGATTGTTCGGTATCTGAACATGTCAAAGCCGGAGAAAGTTATCTCGTAGCGGCGATGCGCGGTTTAAAGGAAGAGATGGGTGTGGAAGGCGTGAAACTCACCTTGCGCGGAAAGATCCAAATGGAGTACGGTTTCAACGATAATGAGATCAGTGAGATTTACGAAGGCAGCTTAAACGGGCTATCTGTGCAGTTTGACCCCGGAGAAATTGCTGAGGTCAAGTTCATGAGTCTGGATGAGATCAAGGTGGAAATTGACAAAAATCCTGAATATTATTGTTATTGGTTCATTCAACTAATGAGGTGGTATTTTGGTGGTATTGCCAATCTAAGAGAATTACGTCCGTAAATACAGGAAACCCTACGCGGGGGAAAAGGTAAATGGTTAGGATCAGCCCCAAAATAGGTATGAGGCGGAAGGGGTCATTTGCGCAACCATTTTGGTTATACATCGTAAGTCACTATCAGGAAGATTTACGAAGGAGAATTCATGAAAACCATTCAAAAATATATTGCACTTTTTATTCTCGCCGCCATGCTTTCAATGACCTTTGTTTCACCGGCATTGGCGTTTGACGGGCGCGGCGGAGACACGGTTGTGATCGAAAGCAATGAAGTGATCAATGACGACCTGTATGTGACCGCCGAAGAGTTCACGCTTGAGGGTACGGTAAAAGGTGATTTGATCGTTTTTGCCAATTACATCCGCATTAACGGTACGGTAGAAGGCGACCTGATCGCCGCCGGCAATACGATTGTCATTAACGGATCAGTGAAAGATGATGTACGCATCGCCGGAGCTGCCCTTCAATTTGGAGAGGCGGCTGTAATCGGCAGTGATGCAATTGGAGCCAGCGCCAGCCTTGAAGCTAAAAATGGAAGTGATGTTGGCGGCGATTTAGTGTACGCCGGAGCGCAGGCACTTTTGGCAGGGTCGGTTGGCGACGATGTGCAAGTTGCCGCGGGCGGGCTTGAAATTCAAGGCTTGGTCGGCGGTGATGTTTTGGCTGAACTCGGCGAAGGGCAGAAAGAAGGCAGTCCATCACCTGCCATGTACACGGGCGATACGCAGATATCCATTCCCAGTGTTGCATCAGGGTTAACCATTGGCAGCCAAGCCAAAATTGGCGGAAACCTGACCTACACTCAAACTGTGGATAGTGATATTCCGGCTGAAAGCGTTACAGGGAAGATCACCCGAAATGAACCTGTGATGGATGAATTCGCACCCGCTTCGCCTACCACCGGCGAACTTGTCACAACCTGGGTATTAAACCTTTTACGCAGTATTGCCACACTTGCCATATTTGGTCTATTGCTTGCCTGGCTTGCCCCTGCATTCTTAAAAGGGCTTGCTGAAAAACTTCAGGCACAGCCTGGTCCGAGTTTTGGTTGGGGTATTGTTGCCTATGCCGCCTTCTTCTTTGCCCTGTTGGTGATCGTCGTTACCATGGTGGTGGCTGGCATCATTTTTGGTGTGATCTCACTTGGTGGGGTAACCGCCACAATCATCTTTATCGGCATCCTTGCCATCTTCGCGCTGATCCTTGGCTTTGCGCTATTTACAGGTTTTGGCGCTCAAATTCTCACGGCATGGATGGGCGGCAAATGGATTTTAGGTCGCTTCAACCCGGCATTGGCTGAGCACAAGTTCTGGCCCATGCTGCTCGGAGTGGCGCTTGTGGGGTTGCTTGTCAACCTGCCGGGCGTGGGCTGGCTTTTCGCAATGCTCATCATGTTCTTTGGGTTGGGCGCTCTCTGGTTATGGGGACGGGAACGCATGAGCAAGCCAATGGTCAATATCGAATAGTAAAAATAAAAAGGAGGCTGGTGTTTTTTGACCAGCCTCCTTTTTATTTTTTGGACATTTCTTATCAGGTATAATCGGCGCATGTTTACGCCAGAACAGATCGAATCAAAACTTGACCGAATTCTTTTAAGGGTTGAAAAACCCGGACGCTATGTGGGCGGCGAATTGAACTCCACGCTAAAAGATTGGGATTCCGCCAAAACCCGCGTTGCTTTTGTTTTCCCCGATGTGTATGACATCGGCATTTCAAACGTCGGGTTGAAAATTCTGTACGATCAGGTTAACCAACGGGAAGACGCGCTCGCTGAACGCGCCTACTCACCCTGGTTTGACATGGAAGCATTAATGCGCGAACACGGAATTCCGCTCTACGCGCTCGAATCAAAGCGACCTTTGGCTGGGTTTGACCTTATCGGCTTTTCCCTACCCTACGAGACGCTCTACACCAATGCGCTCAACATCCTGGACCTTGCCAACATCCCTGTCCGCTCGCTGGAACGTGACGACAATCACCCCATCGTCATTGCAGGCGGACATTCCACCAATAACCCCGAACCCATGCACGCCTTCATTGATGCGTTCGTGATCGGCGAGGGTGAAGAGGTCGTTCACGATATTATCAACTCGCTGCAAAAAACAGAGGGCAAGCCCCGTGAAGAACGCTTGCGTGAATTTCTAAACATCCCCAGCGTGTACGTCCCCGTTTTTATGAAACGACCTACATGGAAGACGATACCGTTGCCGCCATCGAACCAACCATCGCAGAAGCGCCAAAGATCATCAACAAACGGATCGTTGCAAAACTGCCGCCACCGCCCACCAAGTTCATTGTGCCGAACATCGGCGTGGTCCATAACCGCGTCTCGGTTGAGATCATGCGTGGATGCACCCGTGGCTGTAGATTCTGCCAGGCAGGTATGATCACCCGCCCCGTCCGCGAAAGAAGCGTGGAAGAGGTGGTTGATGCCGCCGATGCCGCGGTCCGTTCTACCGGGTTTGAAGAACTGGCGCTCATGTCGCTTTCCTCTTCAGATTACACCTACATCAAAGACCTGGTAAGCGCGATCAGCAAACGGTTTGAAGGTCGCAAACTGACCGTTTCACTGCCATCCCTTCGCATCGAATCCGTATCCATTGACCTGATGGAAATGTTGAAGCAGCACCGTTCCGGCGGGTTTACCCTTGCACCCGAAGCCGCCAGCGAACGGATGCGCCGCATCATCAACAAGTTCATTCCAGATGAAGACATCATCAACACCACCCGTGAAATTTACGCCCGAGGTTGGACGACGATAAAACTGTATTTTATGATCGGACACCCCAGCGAAACCATTGAAGATGTGCAAGCCATTGTAGACCTATGCAAGCGCGTCCTTGCCGAGGGACGCAAAGTGGCAGGCTGGAAG
>Ga0172373_10002179_pt1 | contig 30507 bp, 39 predicted proteins | sample Lak10m_2_FD_114546 | JGI IMG/M metagenome (GOLD analysis project Ga0172373, IMG submission 114546) | Freshwater microbial communities from Kabuno Bay, South-Kivu, Congo - kab_092012_10m | ecosystem: Environmental > Aquatic > Freshwater > Lake | place: Democratic Republic of the Congo...
GACACGACCTGGTTCAAGGACCGACTCGCCGAGCGCGACCTGTCGATGCGCATGGACGGTTGACATCTCTGACATCAAAGAATCCGCGCCGAATCGCCGCGCCTCGGGACGTGCCGGTGAATGGTGTCGCGGCGCAAATCCGCGCGCCTGAGTTGATGGAGGATGGATGGATTCTCTTTGCCGGCGCGTTCGATTCGCGCGTGGCGGGTGTGATTGATCGCCTGTGTATCGTCGAGATCGCGAACGGCGGGCACGTCGTCGGCACGCTAAAGCGCGGCTACGAGGCCGAGCGCTGGAACGTCGTGCCGTTCGTGCGCGGCGCGTCGTTCGACAATGTGCGCGTCGTGGCTGCGGCGCCGGTGCTGTGGATTCGCCCGGTATAACCGGGCCTTTTTGCTGTAACTGTTGCGGTATTCGGAACACCGTGTTACCGTCGCATCTCCCCACACGAGGCAAACCCATGAACGCTGTGACATTGGCACGCGATTGGCTCGCTGCAAAGCGAGCGGAACAAGAGGCGGCAACGAATCGTCTCGCGATCGAGGCTCAGATCCTGAGCCTGCTGCCGGCTAAAGAAGAGGGATCGAGCACGACGGTGCTCACGAACGGTTGGAAGGTCAAGGCGACCGGCAAACTCACCTATCGCGCCGACATCGACAAGTTGCTCGCGCTCACCGCGTCCTGGCCGCAGAAGCCGGTCAAGACGAAGGTCGAGGCGGATGAGTCGCTGTTGAAGGCGATCCGCACCGACCGCCCCGACCTCTGGCGCCAGATCGCGCCGGCGATCACCGTCAAGCCCGCAAAGACCTACATTGTCGTGGAGACCGCAGATGGCATTTGACCTGAAAAGCATACGCAAAAACGAAGCGCTCGCCGCGCCTCGCATCCTTGTCTACGGGGTTGAAGGTATCGGCAAGTCGACCTTCGCTGCCGGCGCGCCGTCGCCGATCTTCATCCTGACGGAGGACGGACTCGGCGCGCTGCTAGTCGATCACTTCCCGATTGCAGCAAAAATCGGCGACGTGCTCGACGCGATCGCCGCACTGTTTGACGGCGATCACAATTTTGGGACCGTCGTCATCGACTCGCTCGATTGGCTCGAAACGCTGATCTGGCGCGACATCGAATCCAAGTACGAAGCGAAAGACCTGGCTTACGGGAAGGGCGCAATGATCGCTGCGGACAAGTGGCGCGAGATCCTCGACGGACTCACGGCGCTGCGTAACGAGCGCGGCATGGCGGTCATTTTGATCGCACACACCGAGATTAAGCGCTTCGACTCGCCCGAGACCGAGCCCTACGATCGTTACCAGCCGAAGCTGCAGGCGCGATCGAGCGCGCTCGTGCGCGAGTGGTGCGATGCGGTGCTGTTCGCCAACTACAAGACGATCGTCAAAAAAGACGACGTCGGGTTCAACAAGACCGTCGCGCGCGGCATCAGCACCGGCGAGCGTCTGCTCTTCACGTCGGAGCGCCCGGCGTACATGGCAAAGAATCGGTATGGCTTGCCCGAGAGCATCGCGCTCGCGTGGCCGGCGTTCGAGTCAGCAATCAACAAAGGAAACTGAACAATGCCCGAGTTAAACTTCAACGCAGAAAGCCACGTCGCTGCCCCCCGCCCCGATCGCGAGCCGCTGCCGCGCGGCATGTACCCGGTGATCGTGATCGACTCGTCGATCAAGTTGACGCGCGCCGGCAACGGCCAGTACCTTGAGCTCGTGCTCCAGGTCGTCGACGGTCCGCACTCGGGCCGGCGCCTCTGGGACCGGCTCAACGTGAGCAACCCCAACAAGACCGCCGAGGACATCGCGAAGCGCCAGCTGCAGGAGCTCTGCCTCGCGGCCGGCGTCTCCAACCTGACCGACACCGAGCAGCTGCACGACATCCCGGTGCTCGCAGACGTCGACATCGATCGTAAGGAACCGGACCGCAACCGCGTGCAGGGTTACGCGTCGACGTCCGCATCGAACTCCCAGGCCGCGCGGCCGGCAGCGCCCGCCCCCACCGCGACCGTCAAGCCGGCTGCGCGGCCCTGGGAACGTAAGTGACATGGCTCAGGTCCCGATCTCCAAGCACAGCACCGCGGAAGCGGTCGTTCGCTGGCGAGAGAAGCAATCGCAGGAGGTGCGCGAGCACCTCGGCGCGTCGCTGATCGGGCACCCCTGCGACCGGCACCTTTGGTACACCTTCCGGTGGGCGGCGACGCCCACCTGGGAGGGCCGGATGCTGCGCCTGTTCGACCGCGGCAAGCGTGAGGAGGCAGTCGTCGTCGAGGAGCTGCGCGGCGCCGGCGTCGAGCTCTACGTTCGCGAGACCGATCGCCAAATCGAGTGCCGCGACCCGAGTGGGCACTTCGGTGGAAGCGTTGACGGTGTCGGTCGAGGATTCCCAGAGGCGCCCAAGAGCTGGGCGATCCTCGAGGTGAAGACGCACAACGGCAAGAGCTTCACCGAGCTGCGCAAGCTCGGCGTCAATGGGAGCAAGCCGCAGCACTACGATCAGATGCAGGCCTACATGGGCCTGTTAAAAATCGACCGCGCTCTGTACTTCGCCGTCAACAAGGACAACGACGAGATTTACACGGAGTGGGTGCATTTCGACGCAGATGCCTTTCGCGACTTGCAGGCGCGCGCCACGCGAGTGATCGACGCCGACACGCCCCCGCAGCGAGTGTCGGACGACCCGGCGAATTTTCAGTGCAAAAGCTGCACGCACTTCGCGCTCTGCCACGAGCAGAAGGTGGCCGAGGTCTCGTGCCGCACCTGCTGCCACGCGTCGCCGGTCGAGCGCGGCGCGTGGCGCTGCGGACAGGATAACGGTCTACTCGACAAGGCGGCGCAGCGCGCCGCGTGCGACTTGCACCTCTTCATTCCCGACCTGGTGCCGTTCGGCGAGGCGGTTGACGGTGGCGTCGCGCACGTCGAGTACCGGCACCGGGAGACAGGCAAGACCTTCATCAACGGCCCTGGCGGCTACTCAAGCAAGGAGCTCTCGGCGTCGGCGGCGGGCACCGTCACCGAGCCGATCGTCGAGGCGATGCGCGCGACGTTCAACGCAAAAGTGACCTCGAGCAGGCCGCGCCGCGGCAAGCCGGATCTCTCGAAGCTGCCGCCAGCCGAGGCATATGACCATGACTTCAATGACCCCATCCCGTTCTGACGCTGATGAGTTGGCGTGCCGCACCTGCTGGTGGGCAGCGGAATTGACTCGGTCCAAGCGGATGGTGTGGTGCAGCCACAAGGTGCATCACGGGTGGCAGTTCGAGAAGCCGAGCTGCGAGGGCAAGGGGTTTCGCCCTGACGACGACCGAGCAAGACCATGAACGAAAAACCAACCAAGCGTCATCCTTGGCGCACAACTTGGAGTGTGAAACATGAGCAACGAACCGAAACTGGTGGTCGAGCGCTTGACGATCGCGTTGGCTGGGCTCGCCGTCGTGGTGTTGGGTTTCGTGACGACTGCGGCGCTGGTTGGCTTGTTCGCCGGCCTGGTGTTGCGAGTCGTTGACGCGGTGCGCTGATGGGCCGATCGCAACGCGTCAAGGGCGCCGCGGCCGAGCGCGAGTTCACGGCTATCTTGAGCGAGCAGCTCGGCCAGGTAGTGCAGCGCAAACTCGGTCAGTCGCGCGATGGCGGCGACGACGTCCAGGTCCAGAAGTTTCGCTTCGAGGTGAAGCGCAGAGAAACTCTCGCGCTGCCTGCCTGGACGCGACAGATCGAGTCGGCCTGCGCACCCGGCGAGGTGCCGGTTGTGGCATACCGTCAGAACGGACAGTGCTGGCGGATCGTGATGAAACTGCAGGATTTTCTGCCGCTCTTGCGCGGCGAGCTCAAGCCAGAGGCAACCCAGCATGACCCAGCGTGACGAGTCGAAATCGGTGCGAGAGATCATCGACGAGGAGGTCGACCTCGCGGTCGAACGTGAGCGGCGCGCCGCCGCCCGGCTCGTGTTGATCGCCCTCGCCGGCGGCTACGCATTCGGCCTGGTGGCCGGCTGGGCGATGGGCGGGGGTTGACCAGTGGGCGGCGTGTTGCGAGAATCTCACCACCCAGTGCTTGTCACACTGGTTGACGCGGCAGGGCAGCTCGGTGTTAGCGTAAAGACGCTCCGCCGGCTGGTCGACAAGGGTGAGGTGCCGTCCTACAGGTTTGGCACCGCGATCCGAGTCAACGTCGCGGAGGTTCTTGAAGCAACCAAACGAGGCAAACCATGTCCATCTTCAAACGAGGCAAGACTTTCCACATCGACATCGCCGCGCCGAACGGCCGGCGACTCAAGCAGTCTGCTCAGACTGCTGATCGCAAAGCAGCGCAGGAGCTGCATGATCAGCTGAAGGCGCAGCTCTGGCGCCAGGTCAAACTTGGTGATAAGCAACCGCGCTCGCTGACCGAGGCCGCGGAGCGTTGGCTCGCGGAGCACCAGAACGACAGCGCGCTGCGCGACTACGCGCACCACCTCGCGTTCTGGTGCGCGCGCGCGGAGGGCATGTCGCTCACCGATATCAGTCGCGCCTGGGCCGCGGAGCAGATCGAGGGGCTCGTCACCCGCAAGGGCACGCCGGCCAGCGCGGGCACGCGCACCAACTACGTCATCACCTTGCGCTCGGTGCTCTCGACCGCGGTCCGCGAATGGGAGTGGCTTGACCAGGTGCCGGCGCTGCGCACCTACGGCAGCAAGAAGGACTCCAGCAAGATGCTGATCGCGACGCCTGCCCAGGCGAAGGCCCTGCTCGAGGTGCTGCCGGCGCACCTGCGCGCGGCGGTCGGCTTCGCGTTTATGACTGGCTTGCGCAAGTCGAACGTCTTCGGCCTGACTTGGGACCGGGTGGATCTTACGCGCGGTGTCTGCTGGGTGCACCCGATCGACACGAAGGCGGGCAACCTGATCGTCTGCCCGCTCAACTCGGCCGCGCGCGCCCTGCTCAAGCAGCAACCGCGTGTTGCGGGAGAGCAACGGGTGTTTCCGGTCGAGGCGCCCTGCTTCCACCAGTGGCGCCGCTACACCCAGCGGGCGGGGTTGCCGGCGGGGTTCCGCTTCCACGACATCCGCCATACGTTCGCCTCCTGGGCGGCGATGGACGGGGTCGACCGGAAGACGCTGCAGGACATGGGAGGCTGGAAGACGTCGGCGATGATCGACAACTACGTCCACCTGCCGGTCAGTCACTTGGTCGATGCAGCCGAGCGATTGGCGACCCGGCTGCAGTGACTTGGGACATTCACGTCCCATTTACGTCCCATCAGGCACCTAACCATTTTTCAGAAATCGCGTAAGTGCTTGATTTTGTTGGTAGCGGGGGCAGGATTTGAACCTGCGACCTTCGGGTTATGAGAATGCCTCAACACCTTGCGGAATCAGCAAGTTGTTGAAATTCTTGGACTGCGATGGACCCCGCTACCCCTGTTTTCCACGATCTACGTCCCAACTACGTCCCAATCTTTGACCCTCGGAAATAGGCCGCGCCGTCGCTGACAACGCAGAGCTCGGGCTCCAGCAGGCGCCCGCGGTGGAAGGTTAGCACAGCGAAGCCTGACGCCCAGTTGAGCGGCCCAGCCTCCGTATAGCCGAACTGGGGCCCCTTCGGCTCCGCCAGGCTCCCAGTGTCCACCCCGAACCTGCGGCCCCTGTAATCGCTCCACGGTGTGTATTGCAGCTTGTGAAGGTGCCCATGCACATAATGAGTGCCGGCGCGCAGCGTGCTGTTGTACGCGGCGTGGACGCCACCGCTGACAGGCCGGTGCCGGAGCACGGTCCACCCGTCGGTCTGCGGGTTGACGTGCAACGCCCAGCCGGCGCGCCACCTCGGCAGGTAGTCGATGAGCGTGGTTCCGTCCATCTCCTCCATCTCGGGGGCGTTGGCCGAAAGGTAGTTCTCCAGCCGGCTGTCATGGTTACCCTGCGTCCTGATCAGCTGCGCGCTGCCCGCGGCGCGCTCGATTTCGGCGCAGCGGTCCTGCGTCGCGTGGATCTCCTCGCGCAGGGTGGGTTGCTTTTCCCAGAGCTGCCGCGGGTGGCGACTGACGCGGGCGCCGTCCAGGATGTCGCCGTTTAGCACCACCGCCGCCGGCTTGAGATCCTTTGCGAGCCGGCAGAAGGCCTGGTGCGCGACGGTGACGATCTGCGGCCAATAGTGCGCGTCGCTGCCGACCAGCACGACCCCGTCGCTGATGCTGATCGACATCTCCGACTCGTACCGGCGTGCGCGATCCTCCGCGACCTTCTCCAGCCGCCGCGCGATCGCGTTCGTGCCGCCACCCTGGCCAATCTGCGAGTTGATGGACCGCAGCGTGATCCCGTACTGACCCTCCAGGCTACGCCGGCGGGCGTGTACGTTACGCACGCCCATGCCTAAGATTTTCGCAACCTCGCGAGGTTTGCCGACCCGCCGAAACGCGTCGATGAATTCCTCGTCGCTGCACAGTTTGCCTCGCATTTAATCCTCGCGCGTAACCTTGATTTTCAGATCCTTGCGGCGGCGAGCGGTCTCGGCGTCGTCGCGCATGGCGCGCCACTCGAGGTGCCCGTCGACAAGGCGAATCTCTTCTCGATGCACGAGCGCGCAGTCGCAACACTCGTTGTGCGTGTAGCCACGCACCCGGTACCACTTGCCGTCCTCAATCTGCACCACCGCCATCTTCGTTCGCCGGCTCACAGCAACTGCGCCTCTGCCGCGCGCCGGCGCACGAGGCCGGGCAGCACCTTACCGCCGGCTCGCGTCCAGCGCATGATCTGTTCACGCGCCCCGCCCCAGTCACCCTGATTGATCCGCCGACGCAGCGTGCTTGTCTGTAGGCGCCCGACGCCCAAGTTGTAGGCGAAGTCGACGATCGCATTGAGCGCGACCGGAGTCGCGATCAGACCTGGGCACAGACGCAGCACGCCGGGAAGAAACTGACGCTCAAGCTGCCAGCGCAATATCTCGTCGGCCTCGCGGCGCGTGATTGGCGAATCGTCGAGCGTCACCGCGCGCCCGTCAGGGTAGCGCGTGCTGCCGTAGCCAACCGTCGCGACGCCGGCTGGGCACAGGTAGGGCTTGCTGCGGAATCCCTCGAACTCGCGGCAGAGCTCTGTCGCGATCGAAAGATCCATTAGAAACCCCGCTTCGCCAGCGTGCGATCAAGGAACCAAAAGTTGAGCGTGCCGGCGACGAGCGCGGCGAAGTCGGCCGACATCATTGTCGTGAAGACTGTCTTCGGGTCCGCCCCGCTCGCCCACGCGTTGTACGCGTACCAGACATGCACGAACGACCAGATGCCGAGCACCCAATAGGTGATGACCGGGCGCACGCTCGCGCTGAGCGACGCGACCCAGCCGCCAGCCGCGCGCGTCATCTCGGTCTGCTGTTCGATCGCCGACTTGAAGGCGCCGATCACCCCGACGTCGAGGTCGGCCTGATGCTGCGCACCGATTTCCGCCAACTTCTGCGCGCCACGCTGCTCTTCGAGCTTGCACTGGCGGTCAAACATCGCGAGCTCGTGCGCGCGCTCGTTCTTTCGATCGAACGACCGCAGGAATTCCGGCACGAGCCGAAACACACCACCCAGCACGCTGCCGAGCACGCCACCGCTGAGCAGATCCATCACTTGATCAACTCCTTGCCGCCGGCCCACATCATTGCAGCCACGACAAACACGCCGACTGCCCAGAAGATTTTGTGCGCGACGCTCTTGCCGATCTGCTGATAGACCTTTTCAAGCGCTTTCTCGGCGGCGCGCTCGGCGATGTGCTCGATCTCTGCCTCGGTCAGTCTGTTGTCGCTCACGGCCGCTCGCCCTCCTGCACCGCGTCGGTCAGGATCGCCGTGGCGCGGGCCTGCGTCAGCAACGATTTCGCCACGAGCAGATCGACGCCGGCAACGGTGCGCGGGTCGGCGAGGTTGATCTGCGAGACCATGCTGAACGTCTCGACCCACGCCGCGACCGAGATGTCTGTCTTGGCCGCGGTGAGGACGCCAACGTACTCGGCATCGGTGAGGCGAAACCGAAACGCGATCTTGGTGATGATCGGCGGGCGCGAGTCCACGGGCGGCGGCTGCGGCACCTCGCGGAACTTGCCGGGGTAGTTTGCCTCGACAAACTCACGGTCGGCGACGATGATGTTCACGACTGCGCCGGAGTCGTTCAGGATTTCAAAAATCATGCTGCGTAACTCCACACGATGAAAACGACGCCGTTGCCAGCAGCGTAACTGGTTGTGTAGTTCCCGCCTGTGCCGCCGCCTCGCCCCATAGCCTGCGTTCCGGTATAAGCCGCTTGATATCCACCACCACCGCCAAAAATACCGGATACAACATTATTTAAATTGTTTCCGCCGTACCCAGCGCCGGGGCCGGGTTGGACTGCGTTCTGGCTTCCAGCGGTGCCGGTTCCAGTTAATTGGAAAATCGAAGTGGTAGCAGGCGTTAAACCCGATGCGTTGGTGACAGAAGCGTTTGCCGATTCAGCGAAACCTAGAGCAGCGGCACCATTTACGATTGTTCCGGGGACTCCGACTTGAATTGCATCATTGCCCGCCTGTGCGGAACTTCCGCCCCCGCCAACACTTACGTTTGTTCCGCCCTGACTTGTCTGGACAGTTGCATCTCCTCCACGCCCACCAATGCCTGCACCGCCGCCATACGCACGAAAAGTAATACCCGAGGGGGAATTGTGAGAATTATCAGAAGCCGTTGCGTTTCCGCCTCTATAACCGACTCCATGCCATGCAACAGCGCCACCCCCAGAGTAAGCACTGCAAAGCCCACCAGCGACGTTTGCAAATGTCGTGGCATCACCGCTTGAGCCGCCCTGATAATTCCAATCTCCGCCACTTGCAATGCCGCCAAGCGCGCCCGAAGTAGTGTTATTGCCCGTACCGCCCGCGACCCGCGTTCCTCCACGCCCACCCTGCGCGAACAGAGAAACGCCGCCGCCATTTACGGTCGTGTCGCCACCGTTGTTGCCGTTGTTGTTTACTGCAACTCCAGCGCCGCCCGCGCCGATGGTAATTCCGAGTTGCGTTCCGGCTTGAAGAAATACGCGCTTGACTGCAAGTCCACCAGCACCCCCGCCAGTTGCTTGATACCCTTGACCAGACGATGTTGCCACATCTTGCGCCGCCCCACTCCCGCCCGCGCCGACGGCAAAGATCAAATATTCGCCGGTCACCGGAGCAGTCCACGTCGACGACGCGGCAATCATCTGCTCGATGCGGTTGCCCATCGCTGCGGCGCGAGCAAGGCCGGGGTTGCCCATGCCTGCAAAAGATCCCGGGTTCATTAGAAGTCACCCGCGCGTGTCACCAAGATATTGAACGTCTCGGCGTTGTTCGTGCTCGCGCGCAACGACCAGCCGTTCGGCAGCAGTTCGGCAAGGTCGACAAGTTTCGCGGCGAATGACGCCACCGTCGCGCTCGGCGTAATGGCCGGCACCGCGATTTCGTCGAGCAGCCGCGCGTTCGTGCCGTCGTGCAGGAACAGGCGCACCATTCCGGCGGTCGTTGTGCCGACGGCCTTGATGACGATATCGTCGATCCGCGACCCGCTCGCGCCAGCGGTGAAAATCGTCGCAAGCGTGCCGGTGCCGTCGCGGTTGGTGTTCGCCGTCGAGACCTGACCGACCGCAGCGCGCGGTGTCGAGGCGTAATTTGCTGTAGTAGCCATGATGTGCTCCTCAAAGAATTCCAAATGCCTGAACAATGAACGATTCGACGCCTGCCGCAACGGGCGTAATCTCTGCCCAGCCATACCCCGCGCTGACGTACTGCAGCTGCACGTTCTGGTTGGTCAGCAGCAGATTCGATGCGACACCCTTGATCAGGTTGCCGTTTCGCGCGACGACGTTGTCGGCACGACCGTTGGCGCTTGTCACCCAGACAAGGTCGCCAGCAGTTGGCGTCGCCGGCAACGTGAGAGTGGTCGCGGCCGCGTTGGTGAGCGCGTAGTTGAAACCCTGCTGCGCGGTCTCAGACGTTCCGGTGACGACTGTGAGCGTCGGCAAACCCTGCGAGTTGGCAGCGCTTACCGTGATCGTGCCGGGGCCATTCGCGATTGAGATGCCGGCGCCGCCCGTGATCGTCGCCGGCGTGTAGGTCGTGCCGTTACCGATCGGCACCTGACCGTTCGTCGGTACGTCCGTCGCGCCCAAACCGCCGTTCGCCGGCGCGACGACGCCAGAGACGTTCGTCGCAATGAACGTCTTGCCTGCGCTCAGCGCAAGACCGTTGACCGTGACGCGAAAGACCGGAGTGCCGAGCATCGAGCACCAGAGCTCGCCCGCCGTCGGCCGGTAAAAACCGCTCGTCGTCTCGAGCAGGAACGACAAGCCAGGCGCGCTCGCGTTGCCATCGAACAATCGAAACGGCGCGAGCATTCCGCCGTTACCGTTGCGAGAGAGCGAGTTCGTGAGCTCGTCTGCAATATCCTCAAGCGTCGTATTGGCCCAGTCCGCCTCGATGACGGTGTTGGGCTCGACCGGATTGCCGCCCGGCAGAGTGTAGGTGCCTGATCCATTTCTCGGCATCGTCGTCTCCTCAGTTCGTGGTCGCGGCCGGCGCGTTGCGCAGCAGGTTCAGAAGCGCGCTTTGCTCCGGCGAGAGCTGCTGCCCAGAGCGCTCAAGTCGCTCGAGCATGCGCAGCAGCTCTTCAGGGTTCTGCAGCGCCGAGGCAAGTGCCTGGTCGCGGTTGCGCGCAGCGACGTTCTTGAGCGCAGAGAGCCCGATCCGGCTCGCCCAGGTCGGCGCGCCGGCAGCGCCGGCGAGCGCGTCGCCGACCTGCCCCGCCGCCTCGGCAGCGATCGTGTCGCTCGCAGTGTTGCTGCCGCCACCTGCCGTCGCGGACTTCGCAACACGCTGCGTAATGTTTTGCCGCCGCAGAGCTTTCAGCACCGCGTTCAGGCGCGCCTCGGCGCGCGGCGAGAGTTGCGAAGCGCCGTCCTTGCCGCGGGCGCGGTTCATGGCGCGGCCGAGGCCGGCCTCGGTGATCTTCGGCACGTCGCCCGCGGCGTCGGCCGCAACACCCTGCACTCGCCCGGTGGCGGGATCAAAGAACGCGTCGCGCACGCGTCCAGCCGCCTTCGCAGCGTCGACCCGCTTTGAGCCAGACGCGTAGTTGTCGAGCACGGTCTGGAACTTTCCGCCGGTCGCGGAGTTGAGGATGTCGTCGACCTGGCGCATGGTGCTCAGGCGCAGCGCGCTGTCGCGCGGCGCAGCTGCCAGTGCGTTGGGGTTCATCGGGTTGAATCGCGCCGAAAGGTTGGCGCGGATCTGCTGCAGGTGCGCCGGCGTGTACGCACCGCCGCCCGCGGTCACCCGGTCGATGTCGTCCGCAATAGCCTTGAGCATGCCGCGCACCGCCGGGTTGCTCGACTCCGGCTGCAGCAACGCGTCGTCGAGCGAGTTGCGAAACTGCGCCAGGTCGCCTGCGAACTTCCCGAGGTCAGCGCTGCCGCTTGCTTCGGCCCAGTCGCGCGCCCAGTTGTTCCGGCGTGCAGCCTTGCGCGCGTCAAGCAGGGCGGCTTCGCGCGTGCCACGACCCACCTGATCCGCCACCGCGCGCGCCTGGCCCTGGTCGTACTCGTACCAGTTCGCAGCGTCTCGAGTGCGGCTACCGCGCTCAAGCCTGGCAAGGTCCGCGCTGTCGAGCTGCGCCGCCGTCGAGAGCGGAATCGGGCCGCGAGGCTGCGACAGTGTTCCGCGCAGCTGCGCCAGCGTCTGCTGCAGCACACCGGCTCGGGCCGACTGATCCGCGCCCTCGCCTGCAATCTCCTGCACCACGCGCTCGGCGGCGCGGTCGGCGCCCCCGCTTGACGTCGCCATCCGGCGCACCGTGTTCGCACCGAGCCCGGCAAGCGGCAGCATCGAGCCAAACGCTGCGCCCTCGGCGGCATTTTGGACCGCGCTCTCCCCCTCGACAGTGGGCCGCAGAGCACCGTAGGTGGCGCCTGCGAGGAGCGAGTCACCGACCAGCCCTGCGCCGCCTAGCTTCGCCGCCGTCGTCGCAGCGGGCGCCATAGCGGCGCCTGTGCGCAGCGCCCGGTATGCGCGCGGCAGAGCAGTCGCTGCGCGACTCGCGGTGTTCGCGAACGCGCCGACCGGGACTGCCATCGTCGGGGCGACGTTGCCGACAATCTGCGCTGCGCGCCCGCCGGTCGTCTTCTCGGCGAGCACGTCGGCAAGCGAGCGCTCGTCGGCGGCGCGCTTCTTGAGCTCTGCCCCGCGCTCGTCGCTGCCGAACACGTCGTTGAATCGCTGCTGGGCGCCCGTGACAAGCTCCTGCACGCCCGAGCCGAAATTCAGGAAGGCCTTCTTCGGCCAGCTCATTTCGTCGAGCGCGGCGCCGGCCAGGCTGCGCTGCGTGTTGCGGCGCCACTCGTCGGTGAGTTTCGCCTCCTTCGGGCCGAGGTCGCGCGTCACCATCGAGTTGAATTGCGCAGGCGGCACGTCCGCGTAGTACCGCTGGCGCACCGCTTCGAGCAGTCGATCGTCGTCGATGTCCGCGTACTGCGGGAAGCGCTTGCGCACTTCAGACATGGTGATCTGACCCATCAGCGCGCCCTCAGCCCCAGCGGGTCGTTGGGGTCGGCTGAGCCCGTGCGGTAGCTCGGGTTGATGATCACCGCGGACGGATCTAGGCCGCGCTGGCGCGCGAGCTCGCTGTATTGCCCAGCGACCGTGCTGAGCTTGCGCTCAGCCGCCTGCTGGTAAAGCTGAGCCAGACTGTTGATCTGGCGAATCGCCTCGTCGTTGAGCGGCTCGCCCTTCAGGATGTAGTTCTGCAGATTGCGCGCCCGTCCATCGAGGCCCTGCGCCTTGACGACGCGGTTGAACTCGCCCTCGCGCACAACCGAGTCGGGGTCGAGGAACTTGTTGAGCAGGATCACAAGCGACTGCTGCGTGATCGCATCCGGCCTGCTGCCGGCGGGCGTCGCAGAGATGATCTCCGTGATCTTGCGCGTCGCGCTGAGCTCACCCTGCAAGTCGCCCGTCGCCTTCTCAAACCCGCCGCGCAGGCTGTCCTCAGCGCGCCAGGTGCGCGCATCGTTCGCGCCGCCGTTCGCCGCGTTGCGCCCGGCTGCGAGCTCGCGGCGCAGGTTGTTGTTCTCTTCACGCGAGTCCTGGCGGTCGGCGAGCGACGCGTACTGCTGGCCGAGGCGCATGTAAGTCTCTGCGCGTCGATCGCGCGAGCCGCTCGGGTCCTTGATGTACTCGCCCCCGGGCGTGACGTAGCCGGCGTTCCCGACCTTGAGCGGTTCCTGCGCCGCGCTCGCGCGCTTCAAAAACTGCGCCTGCACGGGCGCGTAGCGCTCGCCCGCGTAGCCGGCCGCGAGCGCGGCGAGCATTGCCGAGCTGCCCTGCTGCGAGCGCCGCTTCGCATAGTCCTGCAGGCCGGCCACGTCGGGCTCTTCGTCGTAGGCGTCCATGCCGGCCTGCGAGTAGTACTCGGCGAGCTCGCGCGCCGTGCGAGGCTGCACGTTGTTCGTGAGCATGCCGCCGGCCGACTTGACAAGATACTGCGCCATCGTCTCGCCCTCAGTACATGTATCCGAGCAGGTCGTCGTCCTCAAGCGGTCGCTTGCCGCCTTGCGGCATCGACGTCGCATTGCCGCGCTTCATCGCCATCTGATCGCGCAGCCGCTTGATCGCATCCGCCTGCGCGGTGTTCTGCGTCGCGTAGCCGGCGTCGAGCTTCTTCTGTCCCCTGCGGGCGCCATAGGCCTGGCCGAGCTGCGCGAGACCCTGCGTGAACGACGGCGGCACATAAACGTTGCCCGCCATCTTCCCCTGCATCGGCGTCATCGACTGCTGGCGCAGCGCGTCAACCATCGCCTGTTTGCGCGCGAGCTTTTCCTCTTCAGGGCGCATCGCGCCCATCTGCAGCAGGTACTCGAGCATCAGATCGTCGTTCATGTCACAGCGCTCCGTAGTTCACAGTCAGGTAGCCACTCGGGTGCCGTCGCACAAGATCCGGCCGCACGACCTCGAGCTCCTGCGCGATCACACCGCGCTGGCGATACCCGGCGATGTCGTAGTCGTAGATCCCGACGCCGGTCGAGTGCGTGCCAACTCGTTTGAGTCGCCGCTTGAGACGGCGATCAGAGAACCCGAACGGGTTGCCCATTGCCATGCTGCCGAGCGAGAAGAGACCGCTCATCGTGTTCCCGAACCCCGCGTTGCGAGCGTTCTGCGCATCGAGCGCGGCCTGGTACTGCATGTTCGCCGCCTGAAGCAACTGCGGCGTCTCGGCAACCCCAGCCGGCTGGAACCCAGGCATCTGCGGCATGCCAACCTGCTGACCGCTGAGCAGCGCGTTCATCTCGTTTAGCGGCATCGATCGCATCAGCTGCTGCTCAGCGATCGCCTGCTGCCGCAGCCGGTTCGCCTGATCAGCGCTGGACATGTTCATGTTGAACTGCTGCTGGCGCGCAGTGTTCTCGGCCTGCTGGCGCGAGATGTCCATCTGCTGCGCCTGGCGCAACGCGTCGTTCGTGAACCCGCGCGACGCGAGGTCCTGCTGGAATGCTTGCGCGCCAGATCGGTTGAACAGGTCGGCCTGCCCCATCATCTGGTTGTAAAGCTGATTCTGCGCGGAGTTTCCGAACTGACTCGCCGCGAGCTGCTGGTTGAACGATTGGTTCGCAGCCTGGTTGGCGAAGTTGCCCTGCGCCAGGTTCTGCTGAAACCGCTGGTTTGCCGATTCGTTCGTGAACCGGCCCGCGTTAAGCAACTGATTGAAGGTCTGATCGGCGGCTTGATTGCCGAACTGCGCCGCAGACAAATTCTGGTTGAACTGCTGCCCGCGCGCGCGGTTGGCGGCTTCGGTCGCACCCATCGACTGCTCATAGGCCTGGCGATTGGCCGCATTCCCAAATTGCGCACCGGCAAGATCCTGGCTGAACTGCGCGCTGCGCGCGCGGTTTGCAGCCTCTGTCGCGCCCATTGATTGCTCGAATGCTTGGCGGTTGGCAGCATTACCGAACTGAGCACCGGAAAGGTCTTGGCTGAACTGAGCACTACGCGCACGGTTTGCAGCCTCTGTCGCGCCCATCGACTGCTCAAATGCCTGTCGGTTGGCAGCGTTCGCAAACTGCCCGCCGGCGAGGTTCTGATTGAACTGCGTGTTGAGCGCTTGGTTGCTCGCTTGCTGCGCGTTAAGATTCTGGTTGAATGCCTGACCAACTGCCTGATTGGCGAACTGGTTCGACGCAAGGTTTTGGTTAAATGCCTGCTGCGACGCCTGGTTGGCGAAGTTGCCGGCGCCGACATCCTCATTGAAGGCCTGCTGGCGCGAGCCCATCTGCATGCCGAACAGCCGCTGCGCTTCGTTCCCCGCCTGGTCGAGCGCGTTGTAGCGCTCGCTCGCCTGGCGCCCTGCCAGGTCGTCCAGCGCGCGCTTGTAAGCCTCTGAGCCGCGGGTGAAACCCTGATTGCTCAGCTGCGTCTCAAGGGCCTCCTGCTGCATCTGATGCACCGGCATCATGCGCCCGACAAGATCCGACGCGACGCGGTCGCGATAACCGGAGTCGATCGTCGGCAGAACCGGGTTGTCGCCCGTCTGCAGCGAACGCTGCACGCGCTCAGGGCCGACATTGCCACGCAGCGCGCCAATCATCGGGTTGAAGTTGGCATTGAGCTGCGTGCCCTGCACGCCAGTCGTGATGCCGCCCACGCCCGAGCCAAACCGAGTGTCCTGCTGCGCGCCTTGCACGCCTGTTGTGATGCCGCTTACGCCAGAACCGAACCGAGCGTCTTGCTGTGCGCCCTGCACGCCGCTGGTGATTCCACCAACACCGGAGCCGAACCGAGTGTCGACCGGCGCCGAGTCGACCGTGTTTCGGATCGAGCCGGTCTGCGGGTCGACGCGCCCCTGCAGGTAGGTGGCATTGATGCCGCCCTGAATGTTGGCGGTGCCGTCGTTGACGCTCATCTGCGGCCCGCCAAAATCGAAGCCGCGCGTGACGCCCGTGTTCTGCACGTTCGTCTCAAGCCCCGGCGTGTAGTCGGCGATGTTTGTCGAGAGCCTCCCAGGCCCGCCGGCCGAGGTCAGTGCCGGCAGGTTCTCCCAGTCGAAGGGCTTCGAGTACGCATCGGAAACGCGGCTCATCGAGTCGCTTGCAAGATTGCTGCGCTGCTGCTGCAGCCCGATCTGCGAGTCCAGTGCCTGCTGCAGCTTCGGGTCAAGCGTGGTGTTCTGCGTCCACTTCGTGACCTGCTGACCCGTCGCCGGGTCGGTCACCATGTTGGTCGTCCACGACTCCTTGCCCCAGGGCGTGTTGACGTCGGGGCGGTTCGCAAAGTTTTGAACGTTCAGGTTTTCCCTGCTCGCCTGCGCCTGCGCCATAGCGGCGCCGGTGTAATCAGGCGGCGGCGGAGATGACTTCTTGCCCATGTCGCGTCCTCAGAAACTTGCAGTTTTCGCGCCGCATCTGCAGCAGCACCAACGCACCGTCAGGATGCGCATCAGGGATGCGCGCCACCTCAGTGAACCCCAGATGCCGGTTGAACTTCAGCGCGCGGTCGTTGCCGGACGGCACCAGTCCGAGCACGACCTTCAAGCCAGCCTTGTTGAACGGGTAGTCGAACACCGCGTGCAGCAACTCGCGCGTCACCCAGTTGCCGACGCCAGCAACGTGCATCTGGCACGACGCGTCGTTCCACCCATCGAAGCCGACCACGCCCAAGATCCGCCCCGCTGGCGTCACGTTGGCGATGCAGCGCAGGTGCGGGGACGGCATCAAGCCGATCCGCTCGCACAGCCACCGCGCCAACAGCTCCTGGTGCGCCGTTTGGATCACCGCAACATGCCCCCGCGGCCGCGCATCGGCATCTCGTCCTCGGCCTGCATCATCTGCAGGTACCAGTCGGGGAGCATTGGCTCGTTGATCGACGCGTCTGGTGCCGGTGCCGGCGGCACCTGCTCAGTCGGCTGCGACGGCATCTGCTCCATTTGCGAAAAGATGTCGTAGTCGTAGGTCGGCTCGATGTCGTTGCGATTCGGGCCGCGCGGTCGATCAGGATCTCGCTCGCTGGGCGGCGGCACCTGCGGAGGCACCTGCGGAGGCGGGTACGACTTGCCGTTAGGAGGCCACGGCACGTCTGGAGGCCAATTGTCCCAAGGCGGCACCACAGGATCGTCCGGCGGTTGCTCCGGCGGTTGCTCAGGAGGCTGAACGGGCGGTTGCTCCGGCGGCTGCACAGGAGGCTGCACAGGCGGCGGGGGAGGCGGCTGCGGCGGGCGCAGCGGCGGTCCCTTCATCCACGGGAAGCTGAGCGCGGTCGGCCCCGTCGGGTCGACGCCGGTCGGCTGAGAGTTCGCACGCAGCGCAGCGATCAGCGGATTAACCGGCGCCGGCGCTGGAGCATTTTGTGGCATCAACGGTGTCATCACATCACCCCGCCCAATTCACTGAGAATGTGGAAGCTTGCGAACGTCGTCGTGCCGCCGAGGCCGCGCACGCGCATGCGCAGCGCACCGTAGTAGCCGAGCCCGGTCACACCGATCCACACCTCGTAGGTGTTTGAACTCGAACCCCAGCGCGCGATGTTCCAGTTGTCCTCGTCCCACTCGTCCCGGTCGAGACCGTTGAAGGACGGCGCGCCGGCGACGCCGGACATGGCGTACTGCGTGTTGAGCTTTGCCTTGATCGCTGGCGGTTGGCGCGCGATGAACACCGGACGCACCATGCTGAAGCGCTTGAGCACGCCAGGCACGTTGAACGACATGAACGCGGTCTGGATCTCTCCATCGATCGCCTGCCCGCCGGTGCCGTCGACCGCGACCTCGTCGAGCTCGCCGATGAATGCCTTCGCGACGCGGTTGTTGTCCGTCGAGAAGTACACGTCGCCATTCAGCGTCGCGGTCGCAACCATCGGTAGACCTGAGAGCGTGCACCAGGCGCCGGTGTTGATGTTCATCGCGTACTGCGTGTAAGTACCGTCGAGCCTGGGCAGCTTGACGACAAGCACGTCGGAGTTGGGCGCAAAATAGACGTCCCAGCTGATGTCGTTAAGCAGCTCGCGCACTATCGGCGAGAGCACCGACTGCACCTTCTGCGCAGGCCCCGGCTGCACTTCACTGAACTGCCCGTTGACGAGCTTCGAGAGCGGTACGACGCCGAGCTCCGAAAGCAGCAGCACGTCGCCACCGAACGCGGTGAAGAATCGACCGTACTTCGGGACCGGCCCGACGTACCACACGCCACGCAGGCCGAACGTCGTCGAGCTGCTCGGGTCCGTGCCCTGGTAGACCGCGACGTCGCCCTGCGAGCCGATGATGACGAGGTAGTCATCGATGCCGACGCCCGCGTCGAGCGTCCAGTTGATCATGCCGCGGATCGCGCCACCGTTGCGCAAGATGCTGCCCATCGGGAACTCTGACGCGGTGCCGGTGATCGCGTTGACGTTGGTCAAGTAGTAGACGCTTGCGCTGTCCTTGATGGTGAACCAGACGCGGTTCTTCCAGACGACGACGCTCGTCGGGTTCGCCGGCAGGCCGGTCACGGTCGGATTTGTCCAGGTCGCCCCGTCGTAATACCAGTAGCCGGCTCCGGGTGAGACCGCGAGCAAAAACATGCCAGCGGTTGTCGCGAACTGCGTCGTGTTCCAGACGTTCTCCGTCGAGCCGGTTGAGTTTTGCGAGACCGACGGAGTCGACGTCGTGACGTCCCAGATCTTCCCGCCCTGCGCGCCGAACAACTTGTTCGCGGCCGGCGTCGCGCCGTTGTAGGCGAAGAGCGAGACGTATGGCGTGGTCACACCGACGTCTTCGTTCGCGGTGTACTGCCAGCCCTTGCGCAGCTCCGCGCCGGTCTGCTTCGGGATAAAGTTCTTCATCACGAGCGCGTCGCGGTCCGACATCGCGCTGATCGGATCGCGGTAGTTCAGGCCGCCGACCGGCGCCGGCGCGACGATCAGCTGCGACACCTGCGCAGCCGCCGCGACCCGCGGAGTCTTGAAGGGCTTGACCGGGATCAGCGGCACGTCAGACCCCGTATCCCGTGTCAGCGACGTTGTTGATCGCGTTGATGAACGGGAACCGCGTCGTGCGCACCATGCTCAGCGTCGAGGCGCCGCGCTCATTCCCCTTGTAGTTCTCGAAAAGCACCTGGAAGTCGCGCATCGCTGCGCTGCTGTCGAGGCCCTTCATCTCGAGCCACTTCACGCGCGCGTACATCGTCACGAGCTGACCCGAGATCAGAATCTTGTCGCCGTTCTTGGTCGCGCGGTTCTTGTAGGTCGTCGCGTCGTCCTGATCCTGCACCCACGCAATCGACTGATAGAAGAACGACAGGTTCTGCGCGTCCACCGGCGGCGAGAGGATGTAGAGCTGACCGCCGCGGACCTGCCAATAAAAGCTGAGCGTCGGCAGCGTCTGTCGGATCAGCAGCTGCTGCCACTGCTGCGGCGAGACCGGCCCGACCGCCGGCCATTGCTGCGTGCTGTTCCACTGCGTCTGGTCGACGAACTCATAGAAGTCCTCGGGCAGGTCGAAGGCCTGCTCCGAGACGCCAGGCGTCGCCGCCTGGATGCTGAGTGTGTGAGTCTTCGTCAGCTCCTGCCAGTCGTGCATCGCGAGCAGGTCCAGGCCGGCCAAGTTGACCGCCTGGACCATCTGCTGCACCGACGGGTCAGTCGTGCCGGCCGGATCTCCCGGCGTCGGGTAGCTCACCGCCTGAGCGAGGTTTTGGACACACGCGGATAGCGTGTCGTCAGGGACGAGCTGGAACGGCACTTACTTCTCCGGCTTGCGGTCCTTCATCGCCTTGGTGATCGCTTCGACCTGCGCCTGGAGCTCTTCGATGCGCGCGTCGCGCGCCTTGAGCTCCTCGTTCATCTTCTCGATGGGCGCGTTGCCCTTTGCGACGTCAAGGAACTGCTGCGCGCGGCGTTTGTCCTCGAAGAATCCCATGAACTTCTGTCCGAGCGCGTCCGGCGCAGCAGCAAGCTGTTCGACCGTGTGAATGTTGAAGTACTTCAGCTCCTGAGCTTTTGAAGCACTCATGCGCGGCAGCGACGTGAGCGGCGTGCCCTCGACGACGTTGCCCTGGCCCGCCTTCCACTTCGCGTAGCGATCGGCAAAGCGCCGACGATCGATCTCGTCGACCTCGCGATCAACCACGGTCAACTTGTCGCCGGGCACCATGATCTTGATGAAGTCGCGCTCCTCGTAGATCGCGCGGCCCGCCTCGGTGCTCTTGCCGTTGTGCAAGACCGGGGCGCGGTAGAACGTGATGTAGAGCTTGTCGTCGTGCGCAAAGCGACTCTCGTCGAGGCCGGGAGCGTCAGAGACGCTGCCCCAAGATGTCTGCGCAGCGGTGGTGGGTACTGCTTCCATTTCTGTGTCCTGTGGTAAAAGAGCGGCAGCGCGGAGCTTCCCCCGCGCCGCCGACTGTTGCCGATTACAGCGTGGTGCCGACGGTTGGGTAGGTGATGATCGCGTCAGCGTTCGTCGCAGCGGCGCCGCCGGTGGCGGTGCCGAGGACGATGCCGAACACAGCCTCCGAGCCCGCCGTCGCGTCGTCATCGAGCGCGCCGTCGGTGCCGGTGGTGTTGAGTCGGGTGCCCTTCGCCGCCGAGGCAAGCGTGCGCACCGAGCCTTTGCCGTACACCTGGAACCAGCCGTACTGGTTGTCCGCGAGCGCCACCTGCGCCACAGCAACGCGTGAGCCGAACCCAGCAGTGCCGGGCGTCGTCTTCGTGACGTTGATCTGAGCGAAGTCGAAGCCCGTCTCCTCGACGCAGACGTAGCCCAGTCCCGTCACCGCACCGTTGGCGCGGCCGTAGACAAACTCCTGATAACCCAGCGTCGGGTCGTCGAAGCCGCCGAGCGTGCCGAGCCGAAAGGCCGGGACGTCGCTCGCGCCGGTAACGGCGGTCTTGTCAATTCCGATGATCTGTCCTGACATGAAAGAAACTCCTGAGAAAATGCCTTGGTGAGAGGAAGGCCCACCTCACCAAGGCAAGTGGGCCCCCACCACGAGGCCGATTAGTTCTGGATGCGACCCTGGAACTGAGCTCCCGAGCACGTCATCGCACCTGCCCACGCAAGGATCGTCGTTTCCGCGTCCTGGTTGGTCGCGTAGCGCTTGTTGGGAGAGAGCGAGACCATGTTCCGGTCCTTGTGGGGACGCATGAACAGGTACTTGGTGTTCAGCATGAACCCAGTGTTCGCCGGGCAGAATCCACCGATGCCGCCGTCGAGCACCACGTCCGCGTCCATGAACTTCAAGGACGGGAAGCCGAGGTTGCCCACCGAGGGATCAGTGAAGCGCTGCTGGGCCTGCAGGCTTGTGGTGTAGTTCGACCAGTAGGTCGTGTCGAGCACGACGAAATCCGGCCGATCCGAACCGCGCGTGAGCGACGCCCAGAGGGTGTTGAGACCGTTCTGGAACTGCGCCGCAGTGAAGGGCGGAGTGAGCGAGTTGTCGCTGAAGTCGTACTTCTTGTTCTGCCAGAACGTCCACGTCGCGCGGTCGATGCCGCCAACGGTGCCGGAGGTGTTGGTCGACGCGACGATCGCGTTGAGACCGACGATCTCCTTGCCGCCCGACCCGGTGCCGTCGGAGTAGATCGACTGCGCGAGACGGTTCGCCATCGTGGCCTCGGCCACGTTGATGCGAGCCTCCAGCAGGTCGATCATTGCCTCCTTGCCGGAGTTCTGCAGCTGCTCGAGACCGCTGATGACGACCGGGCACGCGAGCTGCTTGATCGACCACTCAGACGCGCTGATGACGTCCTGAGCGCTGATCGGGAGCAAATCGTAACCCGAGTAGAAGCCGGCGTTGCCGTTTTCGGCAAAGCTCAGTTCCTGGAAGATGGTCGAGCCACCCGAGAACGTCTTCACGTTCCCGCGCTGGTTGAGACGCGCCAGGAGCGCGTTGTTCTTGGTGACGTTGTCCGCAATGGACTTGGAGCGCGACTGGATGGTCGTCGCGATGATGTCTGAAATCGCAGAATTGGCAAAAGCCATTGATGAAACTCTCCACAAAAAATGACACTGGGGATTGCTCCCCGCCCTTTTTCGTGGCCGACGCGAACCTGTTCAGTCCGACGTCGAGGTGGGCGACTTACTGACTGCGCTCCTCGAGTTGCGGTGGCTGCGGTGCATGGCACACAACCGGCGCGGACGAGCCGCGCCTGTTGCTCTTATACCATCATCGAGAGTTCGCCGCAATAGCTGCTTCGATCGCCGACCGCACCGAGTCGGTGTCAGGCCTCGGCGCCGAGATGGCCGGCCCGCCAGACACGCTCACTGCCGCCGCCTTCGCGCGCTGCGCAGCCGAGGTCTGCACTTGGCCGCGGCCCGCCTTCGCGCGTCCCTCGAGCACGGCACGCACGCGGGGGTTGGCGAGACACGCTTGGCGATAGGCATCCTGCAACGAAAGCTCGCGCCCGCGGCGCTGCGCCACCTCGAGCAGGTCCGCCATCTCTTCGCGCACGTCCTCGCCGAACTCGGCCTGCGTCAGGAACCCCTGCACCTCGCTCACAGCCTCCTGCTGCGCGCGCTGCTGCTGGACGACCTGCGCCTGCTGAAACTGCGACATGAACTGCTGCACCGGCGCGAGCTGCTGCTGGATCACCTGCTGCAGCTGCGCCTGGGACGGATCTGACTGCGGCATCTCGCCGGCCAGCGCCGAGTCGAGCTGCCCGATGAACTGCTGCCCGAACCGGCCGACGCCGAACTGCTTGACGATGCCAGCGACCATGCTCGCAAGGTCCGGCGCCGGCGCGGTACGCAGCCGCACCGCCGTCGAGAGCAGGCTGTCGATCGCCTGCAGCGGGTTGCTGTTCTCGGCGCGGATAAAGGCCTCGTAGGGCCGCACGACGTTCGTGAGCTGGTCGCTCACCTCGCGCGCGCGCGTCGTCTCGGCGATCGCTCGCTGCACCTCCGACTCGCGCCGAGCGACCTCGGCACGCACCGACTCCGGCAGCTGCGACCAGTGCTCCCGCACATCGGGGCGCCAAGAGCTCGGTGGGCGTTCTACCGAGGCCGGCTTCGGCTCGGCCTTGGGGCCGGGCTTGATGCCCTCTGCGGCCCTCTCCGTCGGCGCAGCAGCGTGCTGCTCCTCTTCGGCGAGTTTGCTGAATCGGCCCTGCTCATCGCGCGCGCGGCCGGACGTGGCCGGCTCGGCCGGCGGCGGCGCACTGGACGCCACGGGCGCGGGGGCGGGATCTGGCGCAGGGGCGGCAGACTGGGGCTCAGGCGCGGCGTCCAGCGCCGACTCGATGGCATCTCGAAGGGTGGGGTCTGACATGGTGGGGTCACCTGTTGAAGTGTTTGTGAATCGCTCGCTCAACGTCTTGTCGGCGGACGGTGCCGCCCTGCTGGTAATACCGATCACGCTCCTTGGCCGCGCTCGCCCAGGTCTGCTTGAAGTCGTCCGCGGTCGTGAGCCCGGTGCGCTTCATGTACTCGCGGTGGCGCCGGCGGGTCGAGATGTCGGCGCCGTCGGTGGCGCGCAGCCCGTCGTAGTGACGGTCGCCCCAGAGTCCGCCCATGTGGTTAAGCGCGGCCTTGCGCAGCTCGCGCGGATCGCCGTTGGTGATGTCAATCATCTCCCCGCTCTCGGGGTCGTATCGGTAGCGCTTGCGTGTCATTGGTGATAAATTCTCAACAGGAGGTCTTTATGCCTAAGAAAGTCTTTGGAACTGTTACCGTCTACTCGTACCTGTCGAGCGGCGAGGAGGCAGCTTTTTGGCACGGCGAGCGCAATTCAGTCGGCCCCGCCGGCGCAGTTCGTCAATGATTTCTTGCATGTCCATGATCTAGCCCTCAGTCCATCAAGAGTAGCCACTCTTCCTCGCGGCGGCGCTTCATCACCCGCGCGTACTGCTCTCGCATCATCACCGCGATCGACTCGCGCGCCGCCGCGCGTGCGCGCTCGGAGCGTGCGCGCTCAGCTTTGACATTCGCCGCCGCGAGCACCTGCATCACGACACGCGTCACCTCGGCCGCGTTGAAGTCGGGCGGGATCGGCAGCGCGACCGCCGAGCCGCTCGATGGCAGCACCGCCACCGCATCCGACGTCGTGACGACTTGCGCCTCCTCGGCACGCACCGGCTCGAGCGTGCGCTCGATCACTCGGCGCAGTGCTTCTTGGTCGCGCCGCTCCTCCTCGAAATCGCGCTGCCTGCGCTTGCGAGTCGGCGCGTAGCCGCCGCGGGTCTCTACTGCCGGCGGCGGCGGCGGCGGTGCGTCGCGCGTCTGCAGCAGCGTCAGGAGCATGGACTACGGCAAAAAGCTCGCAAGCTGGTCGAGCGTGTTCTGCGTTTCGCTGATCTCGGCGTCAATGCGCGCGATCGACTCCGCATCGCCGAGACGCACCAAGGTTTCGCGCTGCGCCGTCAGATACCGGACCCTGTTGAGAAGGATGCCGATTATGTCGGGAATGTTCATACGAGCGGGATCAGTTCTTGCGAAACGGTCGAAAGATGCGAGTTGAGGAGCACGACGTCGTAGTTGTCCGTGCCGTCGAGGGCGCAATAACACGCCACGCGGTTGCCAACTGCCGCAGTACCCGCCTGCAAGAAGTCCGTCGGCGTGAACGGCGACAGCACGCGGTTTTGAACGTCAAACCGATAGATCTGGTTAATGGCGCTGGCGACGTACAAGTTCATATAGAACATGCGGCCTTCGTTGTCGAACGGGCTGTAGCACCCGCTTGACCCCGTAGCCGGGAACGCACCCGGCGAACCGTCGTAAGTGATGGCGCCTGTCCAAGTGCCGGTAATCGAGGCAGCAATGTCGAGAACGTCGAGCGTCGCCGCGCCACCGCGGAAAAAGTAATTGAACGAGTGCCGCGAGTTGCGCGCCGCGTCAGGCTGAATGCCGAACGACGGCGCCCACATACCGCCCGCAGCATTTGCCGCCGGTGCTGCGCCGAAGTAGGTCGTTGACCATGCGTTGGCGGCGATGTTGTTCGTGCCGTTGTTAATCGTCGCGTCCGTGTAGTTGTAGGTGTAGACCGTAGTCGCTGCCGTGCTGCGGAGCAGCATCAGGTTGGGCAGTTCGATGACGTACTTGGCCGTGCTGCTGGGCGTGACCGTCCAGTTTGTGCCGAGGGTGTAGACCGGCGACGGCCCTGCGGTGTGCGAAGCGATGATGCGCCGCTGGCCGACTGCCGTGACGTTGGTGGTGTCCTCGACAATTCGGATCTGGAAGTTCCTGTATTCGTTTGCCGCGACTACCGCATCACCAAGGGTCGCCTGACCCGTCAGCGTACCTGCCGCTGTAGCCGTGGCAGTAAGCGCGTACCGGGCCGTAAGCCCCGTGTCGTAGTTGAACGCGCCCTTAATCATCCCGTCGCCGGGGGAGTTGTCATACGGCGTGTACTGTTCGTCCAACACCATCAGGCTGGAATCCGTGCCGATGGTTGCAGGCAGGTTCGTGTTGGTCAGCGAGGCACGCGTGTTGGTTGCCACTTCAAACGAGCGGAAAATAGTCGCCGCCAACGCACCCGCCGACAGCATCATCACTCGACCGGCGACGATCTCGTACCGGGCGCCAGTCGTCGGCGTGAAGCCGAAGGAGGATTGGACGACAATCGTCGGCGTTGTGCCGGCGGTGTTCGCGACAATGTACCGCTCGGCGATCTTGCCCGATCCGCCTGCGGCGTTGTCGATGATGCGGAGCTTAAACCCGTACTCGCCCGAGCCGCCACGATTGGCGAGCATATTCAAACCGACCGCAGTCGGCAGAGCGGTCGAGAGCGTCACGCTGGTCGTTGTTGATCCCGCGGCAATGGTGCCGACGAGGCCGAACGACGGCGCGAAAGCGCAAGCAGCGCCAGCGCCGAACGTACCGCCGAGTCCGGGGTTAACGACGAACGACCAGCCTTTCGAAACGATGTTGAAGCGGTTGAGAATCGCCGCGCTGACGAGCTGGTAAACGAAGGGGTTTCTCGACACGTCGCTGCGCAGATCGGAACAGAGGGAAGCAGCAGCCGCGTGCGCGTTCGGCGCGGGCGGCACCTGCACCCACATGAGCCGGTCAATTACTTTTTTGAACGTATTCGCCATGTCAGGTAATCCTCATGTCAGGTAATTCTCGAGCGCACGCAATCGGACCATGCAGAAAGGTTCGCGCCGTTGATCAAAAGTCGGCCTTGCAGCGTGTCGATCGTCGACAAGTTGGTGACCGTTGAGCAGGTCGTGACCGTCGTGACCGTCGTGACCGTCGTCACGGTGCCGGATTCGACGACTACCGTGCCGCGCTGACGCTGCAGCGATTTGTCGAAGCCGAGCGGCGCCATGAGCATGCCGAGGATGCGAAACAGCAGGCCGCGCGTTTCGTCGTCGCGCGTCGGCATCGGTCGATTGCTTGAGACATCGCCCTCGGCCTGACCGTCGTCGCCGAGCACCAGCTTGATGCGCTGGTGCAGCGCGCCGGCGATCTCATCGGCCGCGACGGTGGCGCCTACTCCAGGGGTGTACCCAACGTTGTCTGCCATGCGTGCCTCAGTTCATCGCCTGCGAGCCCGGCGGGCCCACTTGGATCGGCGCCGGCATGCCGCCAGCGTCCTCGTCGTCCACTTCGCGCACCTCGACGATCTCGCCCATCGCGTCGCGGATCGGGATGCGCTTTCGCTTGCGGTTGACTGCGCTCATCACGGTCGAGAGCTGCGAGTCGGTGTCCATTTTGTTCTGCGCGACAAGGTTTTTGATCTCGTCGAGCTGCATCACCTGCGACGTGTGCGGCAGCGTCGCCAAGATTCCCGAAATCTGCTGGAACTGCTCCTCGACGTTCTTGAAGCGTTGCTGCATCTCGACCTTTTGCAAGTCGACCGTCGCCTTGAGCGCGGCCACCTTCTCCTCGCTCTGCACTTCCATCTGCGCGATGCGCTCGTTCGACTTGATCTTCTCCGCCTCGATGAGAATTTCCGGTGGCGTCGGCGGGGGCGGTTTGGGCGTCGCGAGCTCTTGCTGCGCGCCAGCAATCGCCTGGTCGAGCACACTCTCGATCTCGGTCGAGACGCGGAATTTTGAGACGCCCCACTGCAGCAGGCGCAGCAGGAAAGGCCCCGAGCCAGGCATCGCCGCGACCATCGGCTGCACCTGCGACACAAACGCGCCGAGACCGCTCAGGAACTGCACCGCAGAGTCGCGCTCACTATCCCAATCGAGCGCCGCCATCGAGTCCGCCTCGACGTTGATGCGGTACTCGGACATCTCCTCGTCCTTCAGGAGCTGAATCGCAGGACCCGCGAGCTGCGCGTCCGGCGTGCGCATGATGTTCGAGCGCGTGACGATGGTGTCGGGTTGCCAGTGCTTGCAGATGATCTCCGCCTTGATCCGCAGCGCGTTCGAGATCCACTCGGCGATGTAAAATTGCATCAGCTGGATGCGCGTCGCGCCGAACTGCGCCTTCATGCGCTGCGCGCCGAGCGTCTCGCTCGCCTTGCTCGCGCCGCGCATCACGTCGCTGATGCCGAGCACTTCGTAGATCTGCTGCGTCTTGTCGCTGCGGTAGACACGCAGCCGCTCGATCGCATTGACGACTGCCTCAATCGGCACCCAGTCGATCTTGCCCTTGATGCCGCCCGACTCGGCAAACATCGCCCAGTTGTCGACCGGAATGAGCTGGTTTTCGGTTGCCTGCTGGAACATGCGCTGCAGACCGTCCGCAGCCTTGTCGTAGACGCCAATCACCTTCGCCGCACGAGTAAGCCAGGTGATGCGGGTGTTGATCTCGTCGAGCTCGTCAAACTGGTCCTGCGCGAAGACATAGTCCGCGCGCGGCAAGAAGTTGCTCGAGGTGACGTTCGCGCAGAGCGGCTTCGGGCACGGAAAAAACCCCTCGATCTCAAGCGGGTCCGACTTGTAGTCCAGAATGACGTCGAAGCCCTTCGCGAGCCAGTACACCTTCTCGGTGTCTTTGCACCAGATCTCGAACACCTCGGCCGCAGCCCAAGGGTCGTGCCGCGGGCGCTGATCCTTGTCGGCGGTCGGCGTCGTCGACTGCAGCGGCACCGCGCGCCCGATCTCCTCGCCGAAGCGCGCAACCAGCTTGTCGCGCGTCATGTAGACGCGTCGTGCAACCCAGCGCACCTCCGCCCAAGTGCGCGCGGGCGACCAAAAGAAATCCTTCCAGTAGATGTAATCGACCGGCGCGTCCTCTTCGACGATCGCCTCGACGGTGCTCGCCGGCACGAGCTCGGCGCCCGTCATCGGGTCGATCTGCGCCGGCTCTTCGCGCTCCTCTGTCTCGACCTCGTAGCGCAGCCACACCTGGCCGAGCCCGACGACAAGCCAGTCCTCGATCGCCTGACGCACCGCGGCGTCCCAGCTCGAGACGTTGTCGTCGAACGAGCGGTTGAGCAGTCGCTGCAAAATCGTGCCCGCGACGCGCGCCTGGTCGTCGTCGCCGTCTAGGAACGACCGCGCCACCGACGCCCGCGGCGGGCGGGCATAGAGCATGCTGAGCAGCACCTTCATCGTCGACCAGAAGAGATTCACCCGCGACTCAGCACGAGCCCAGTCGTCACGCTTGTCGAGATAGCGCTCGGTGATCCGGTCGCCGTCGGTGTGAAATTTCTCAAGCTCCTTGCGCGCGGCTTCGATCTCGACGGTCCAGCGCTCGGCCATGCCGCGCGGGCTGTCTTCGAAATCCTTGTCACTCTCGATGCGCGCCTGCTCTTGCATCACCCAACCCGCCCGCCGCTGCGCGGCCTGCAATCCCAGATGTCGTCCAGCCGAAAGGCGTAGGTCTGTCCACTACGCGGTGCGATGGTAGCATCACCCCTTGACAAATTGGAAGCGATCGGCTTCGCAGCGAGAGACAGGTAGCGAAACGCGTCCGCGGCGTGCGAGTGCTGGTCGTGCTTCGGGCGGTTGCGGTAGGTCTGGGTCCGCTCGTCCCACTCGCGCATGTAGCCGCGCAGGTGCTCGATGCCGTCGTAGGTCGCCGACTCGTGAAACCAGCACCGCGGGATCGTCACGCGCGCCGCCTCGATGCCGTCCTGCAGGGACAGCTCCGGCACCAGGCGCGGGACAATGCCCGCCGCCAGGAACTGCTCGACGATCGACTTGCCCGTCTGCAGGCTCTTCGCCTTCGCGTCGTGCGGCAACCAGACCGTGCCCACGCGGTACGGGCGCGACTTCACCCAGTCGATGTAATGCCCGATCGCCTGGCCGTCGGCTTCGTAGAAGTCGACGACTCGGTGCCCGTCGCGGGTCGTTTGCCAACCCCACCAAGAGCAACTGTCCGTGAAACCCAAGTCCGCGACCAGATCGACCGCAACTTGCGCGTCACGGGGATGATCACCCACCCGACCTTCGCCATACGCCTCCCCGATCTGCTTCGCAAAGTACGCACCCGGCACGCTCGCGTCAAAGCTGATCTCATATTCGATCGCATACGTCTCCTCGGTCATCTGCGCCTTCGCGTCGCGCAGCTCGTCGTCAGGCAAGATCCCGGTCTTGCTCGCCGGCAACTCGAGCAGCAAGTGCGTCGCCGGGTTCATGCGCGCCTCTTCGCGCAGCTGCCAGAAGAAATTCTTCCCAGCCGGCGTGCCGGCCCAGATCGCCGAACCCTGCCGATCAGAAAGCGCCGGCCGCACCACCGAGTACCACGTCGAGGGGCGCATCTGGCCCACCTCGTCCATCACGACGGCATCGAGGTAGAGCCCGCGCATGCTGTCGGGGTTGTCAGCGCCGCCGACGTAAATCGTCGCCTGGCTCTCCGCGCGGCCGGTGTGGATCACAATCTTCAGCTCGCTCTCGTTGGGCGGCTTCGCCCAGAGCGGCTTCGTCAAATCTTTCAGGTACGCCCACGCCACCTTCTTCGCCTGCTCGCGAAACGGCGCGAGATACGCCACCTGCGGCTTCGGATGCGGGCACTCAAGCGCACTGATCACCAGATCCGCACACATCGCAACGGTCTTGCCCGCGCGACGGTGCGCGACGACGCACGCCCAACGCGTCTGCCGGTTATGCAGCGGGCGGAAGATGCCGCGCGGCAGGTAAGTGTTGATGTCCATCACGCCACCTCCCAACGCAATTTCGCCTGCCCGACAACAGCCTGCCACTCACGACCAGGTCGGTTTGTCCATCGCTTGCCGCTAGGGCATTGCCCGACTACACGCCAACCAGCACCACGCAAACTTGCCCCGGTTTCAGTCAACAGCGTGTAAGTCACGAGCTTTTTCCCGCCCAACGCAGACCACGCCCGCCAGCAGCGGGAATACAAAAATGAACATGCTCCCTTCGGAGCATCGCCCAACACGCAACACCGCGTGACCTCAGCTGTTTCGCCATCGTCAAGCATCCGAGAAACAGGCCTGCCGACAATCGCCACCCCGACTAGCTTTGTCCCATCGCTTGCTCCAATCGCAAACTTGGCTCCCTGCACCGGCTTGTTGTGACGGTGGAAATTGGCAACAAATTCGTTTGCCTCTTTTACCGTGATTGAAACAACGTGCATGCGTTGCGTTTGCCGTAGTCGATCACCTCGCGGTCGATGCGGATCTCGGGATGGTCAAACCCCTCTCCGCAGTCGTTGCACGCAAAAATCATGGGTCATGTCCCCTCGCCAAC
>Ga0172373_10002182_pt1 | contig 30475 bp, 54 predicted proteins | sample Lak10m_2_FD_114546 | JGI IMG/M metagenome (GOLD analysis project Ga0172373, IMG submission 114546) | Freshwater microbial communities from Kabuno Bay, South-Kivu, Congo - kab_092012_10m | ecosystem: Environmental > Aquatic > Freshwater > Lake | place: Democratic Republic of the Congo...
GACCCATCTTCTCAAGATCCTCTGTGGTGATCAAGGCAAACATAAGGTCGGCAGTTGCAGGCAATCCAAATGACTCGGAAGTATCCGTCAATTCAACATCAGTATTTCCATACCCCCCTCGAGTTGTTTGTGTAGCAGATACGATAGGCACATTGTTTTCAACTGCTAATCCTCGAAGTTCCTCAGCAATCGCCTTCACCAAAGTGTAACTATTGATATTGCTTCCTGGTTTGAATCTTGCACTAGAACAAATGTTCAAATAGTCAATGAAGATGATATCGGGTTTAAAGTTGCGCTTCAGAGCAAGTTCGTTCAATAGCGACTTAAAGTGACCTGCATGTGCTGATGCAGTAGGATATTCCTTGATGATCAGCTTGCCTGTTGTCTTTCCTGTGATCTTCTTGACACGGTTTTCAAATGTTGACTTAGGAATCTCTTTTAGTTGATCAATAGCAACATCCATCAGATTCGCATCGATACGTTCTGCGATACGTTCCTCAGCCATCTCAAGTGTAATATAAAGAACATTCCTATTCTGTTGCAGGCATGATGCTGCAACATGGCACATAAACAAACTTTTTCCAACTCCCGTCCCAGCAAGAGCGATGTTCAAAGTTTTAGACGGTAATCCTCCTTGCGTAATTGCATTGAAGTATTCAAGATCAAACGGAATTCGATCTTCTACTTTATTGTAGAATTCATATCGTGCTACTGCATCATCTAGATAGTCATGCCCAACCGAACTATCAAAACATGTTCCCAATGCTTCCTGCAGCAAAGAAGGAATCCCATCCTTCGAATGAACTTTGTCACGCCCATCCAGAATGCCGATAGAAGTTACGATTGCATTGTATACCGCTCGATCTTTACAATACTTTTCTGTTTCATTAACTAACCATTCAAAATTTGATTGATCGTCGCTGAACTCATTGACTGCACCCATGATCTCGCTAAAAGAATCTTCAGGGATTGTTTTGTCGTTGTTAAAGGCAATCTCAAGGGCTTGCTTATTGGGACATGTATTATACTTGTTTACGAACTCAGTGATGTGCTTGAAGATGATACGTGTGCTAGGTTCAGCAAAGTATTCTTCCTTTAGAAAAGGAAAAACTTTCCTCATGTACGTTTCATTGTACATGAGGTTAGCAAGAATAGTTTGTTCAATTGCCATCAGTTTCCTTATGAATTTCGATTGCTGTTGCGATAATGTCCGAGATAACCAACTGAATTATATCATGAAACTCAGGTTTGTCAAGATCCTCTTTCAACATACCTTCGGGAATGTTAATGGTATGAAAGTCAAGTTGCAGGTCATTGGTGCCATCGAGGAAGTTAAGATCTTGAACTTGAATGACTGCTCCAGTATATGCACCTTGTCTAATTTCAAATCCCCAAGCATTGCCTGTTGCCCAGGGCCCATAAAGTTCTTTAATGTTAAGCGTTGTCATATTCTTCCTCGATATCAATTGAAGTTACGTCACTCATGATGCTACTAGAAGAGATTTTATATCTGTTGTCTACGTAGTCGTTAAAATCTTTGGATGTGAGAATAGGCATCCAGAATTCCTTGTTGTTGGTATCTGCATAACGATATTTTTTATCCTCCCCCTTCTTCAAATACCATCCGTTGCTAGGTTTAGTAACGAATCCGCCTTCAAGCGCAATGTCAAGCAATCCCGACCACTTGCTGATGCCCCCATCAAATGATACTTCAACAGGCAACTTAGATTTCTCTTTCACGTAGCGAGATTTCTCCACATTAATAATGAAGTTGTATCCTGTCAGATCAGTTCCGTCTTTTTCTTGTTGACGCCCAATGATAAAGATGTTGTCTGCTGAGTAATAAACACCTGTACCCCCCGATACTACATCTTTGGGATACAATCCAATTTCTTTGTAGGTGTGATTGACTACAATCATAGGAATGTCTTTTATGGTCAAGTGGGGGGTGACCATACGAAACAATGACTTAAGTTGCTTTGCCCTAGACATATCAGCAACAGACTTTCCTTCAAGTGCATCTTCAACCTCTTTCTTTGATGCCAGGTTGCCGACCGAATCAACGATAATGATAATATGGTCACCTCGTTGAATATTTGCTAGCTGTGCCATTGAATCATGTTTCAATTGTTCAACATCAGTAATTGGCGTGTGAACAACACGCTCAGTATCAATGCCAAACGAATCAAAGTATGACTGAGGACTACCAAACTCAGAATCATAGAACAAAACAACTGCATCTTGATACTTGTCAAGATATGACTTTGCAAGCATCAAAGCAAAAGCCGTCTTGAAGTGTTTTGAGGGACCCGCAAAAACAGTCAGGCCTGGTGTCAACCCCCCCGTTAAACTACCTGACAATGCAACATTCAGAATAGGTACAGGGGTTTGAATCATATCCTTCTTGTTGAAGAATTTTGATTCCTTGAGAATAGCAGTCTCTTTGATCGTGCTATTCTTTTTAAGTTTTTCTAGTAGTGACATATCATTTCCTATGCAAAAAGATCTTCTAATGATGCTTGAGGTTTAGCACTCCACCCCATACACCCCAAGATTGCTGAAAGCGGTTCAATAAATGTTTTCTCAAACATTGTAGGATAATCAACGTACTTTGTCAATTCAAGTTCCTTAGGAAGTTCACTAACAAAGGCGACACAATTTTCACCTATGGGGTTTGGTTCCTTCAGATACAGAAACTTGATCTTGTCACCTTCTTGAATCAACTCATACTTTTTATCAAGATTTTTCTTCTTAATGTGAAAGTTGTATAGCAAAGATCCTCGCACATGCATGGGTGTAGCAATCTTGTAAATCTTTGCATTGTCGGTGTACTTTTGCAAACCCTTTACACCTCGCGGGAATGCAATCTCATGAGGTTTAAGTTTCTTAAAGTTTGCTTCAACTTCCTCAATGTATCGTTGCACTTCTCCTTGTGTCTTTGTAAGCGCAAGACGAACTGCTTCACGCAATGCTTCGCGAACAGGTTCGGGTGTAGATGACTTGACGATTTCAAGGCCCATGACTTTGAGTTTGGGTTCTTTGTATCGCACCCCTTCATTGTCAAACACATTAAGAGCATAGCGTTTCTTCGCAACCCAGATGCCACTATCGCTGATTGTTTCTCGCTTGAATACAATCTTACGTTCAAAGGCATTGGTGTACGCCGCCATGCTTTCACATGATGCATTGATTACCTTAACAATCTTATCTTCACAAATCTTGTTCAGAACATCAATGACCTTATCTTTAGGCAGGTCCTTGTAAAACTTCTTTACAAGCGGGTCAAGCGTAATATAACAGCTATCAGTATCGCTATAAAAAGAATAGTCATAATTCGTTGTCTCACAAACTTTGTTAAGGTATTCGTTTAATGCTTTTCCAACTCGTTGAATTATGTATTGACCTGTAATAGTGATACCTTCAGCAATACGATCATCGTAGAACCGAAAGTGCTCGTTTGCTAGAGCTCCGAACAGCGAGTTCAACTGAATCTTTCTAGCCATCTGAAAGTTGTTATACTTCGAGATGTCTTTCTGATACCTCTTGTCTTTAGTTTCCTCATACTTCTTCTGTGCAGCAATCATCTCTTTCTTGTATCGCTGCCTGTCATCAAATAACTTCTGAACAATTTCAGGAAATAATCCTTGATGGTCACGACTGTAGAAGTGACCATTAGCAGCCATAGTGTATTCATCAAGAGGAAGATCAAACGCATGATTGACTATACCTTCGATAGTTGTATCAAAGATTTTTCCTTCAATCATTGTCTCGGGAGACATGTTGTACTGCATAATGATTGATGGATATAGAGATGTTGCATCGAATGACACAACCCAATCATACTTTCCGGGAGCAGGTTCTTTTACGAATGCTCCAATGATTTGACGACCTCGCCTTGACTCGTCACGCTGATGGACGATGATGTTCTTTTTACGTAGGTGGTTGTAGATAATACAATCCCATGTCCTTACTGACGAAAACACATCATTGTAGTTACACTTCGCATCGTATGCCATCGTAATGATGAGTTCAATCAATCGCATCTTATCTTCAAGCTGGTCAACTAGTTCAACGTCAACCACGTTGTATTCTACAAAGCGTTGCCAGTCATTGCGGTAAAATTCGCGAAAAGAATCATACTCATGAGTGAGTTTTTGCTTTCTTAGTTCAACCTTAGCAATGTAGTCAAGTTTGTATGACTCCTGGGCACTATAAGTAAACTTCTTGTACAGTTCAATATAGTCAAGAATTGATACACCTAGAATGTCGAAGGCGATAACAACCTTTCCCATACGTTCAAATGATCGGTCATTGATAACCCCCCAGGGAGACAGCTTTCTAGATGCCTCGGGACCCATGACACGTTCCATTCGTTTGAGCAAATATGGAATGTCAAATATCTCACAGTTCCATCCTGTGATTATATGAGGATACCTTTGCTGAAAGAATGCAATGAACTTGCTGAAAAGATCATACTCATCACGACAAAGAACATATGTGTGGTTGGGTTGCTTTTTCTCAAATGCATTGCAGCCAAAAGTTATGATGTCTTTGCTGACGTAATCTTGAATCGTAATAAGCAAAACAGACTCCACGGGATTAGTGACATCCGGGAATCCATTATCTGCAGAAGTTTCAATGTCGATTGAATAGATGACCATCTGCGAGATATCAAACTGTATCTCATCAGGATAGTTTTCTGTGATATATTGATAGGCAAAGTTTTTGTTGCCGAAGATTGCAAAGTTGTCTACTTCGCTGTACTGCTTTACGAAGTCCTTTGCTTCATTGATATCTCCGAAAGAGATTGCATCCAGATTGTCACCAAAAAGTGACTTATAGTTTGACTTCTTCTGAGTCTTTACAAAAAGATTAGGTTTAAATGCATCTTTGTGCTGCAGGAGATATCCATTGTCAACTGATCTGACTAGTACCTTGTTACCGTACTGAATAACACTAGTATAAAATTTTGACATGGAAACCTTTCAAGTGGTGGGCCCAGTCGGGTACGATCCGACACTCTCAGCGATTATGAGTCGCGTGTTTTACCAATTAAACTACAGGCCCGATTTGGTGCGGGTGGCCGGATTCGAACCGGCACGCCTTGCGGCGGCAGATTTTAAGTCTGCTATGTACTACCAATTTCATCACACCCGCGAATGTCATCATTATAGGTTTATGTATGCTTGTTGTCAACCAATGTGCTTAATAAGTTGTGATTTTGGAGGGGCATGTGCTTCTATAACAAACATATCCCGATGACTCTCCCCAACTAATCCCACAAACTTTACAATGATTGCTGTCTGTAGAATGGAAAGGTTGTTTTTGCCTGAGCATTTCTACTTTCTCTTCTAGTTTTTTGATACGCTCAATTAGTTCAGCTTCAAACGGAGATAGTTTCATTTCGAATCACAAATAAAAGTTTTGTTGCCCACATAAAACCCGTTTAACTTTTCACACTCTGTTGCAATCATGTTATGCGCGGAGACATATCCAATAAACAGCCCAGCAAACAATCCGCAAATTGCTGTTAGAATTGAAATCATAACTGCACCCGTTGAATCAATACTTGTTCTCATAATTACCTCGTTGCAATTTTAACTTGCATAACAATATCTTCAATGTCTTTGCGGCGAACCCAATTACCAACAAATTGAACTTTTGGATTACTAGTACCTCTTAGATCATCAACACCGTATACAAAACGATAATTCATGCGAACTTGAGGATTCATATAACCAAGAGTTCGATATTCATCATAATGCCCACAAACAATATATGTCGGGCGATCTTGTTGTTTATATAGGTCATTAGTTTCGATAATGCGTTTCATCCAATCATAAAACTCATCAAGCTTTTCAATGTTGTTCATTTAACTAAACTCCCTTGAACTAAAAGAATAACCATCCTCATCATCCCAGTCATACTCTGGGCTAAACCAATTAGAGGCTCGCCCTTCATCATTATGAATGAGATTCTTTCGCCCAGTAGGATTGACAAACCCTGGTGCTTTTTCTTTCTCGATGAATTGCACAAACCAATCGTAGTCAATTCGTTCTCGATACTCATCCATGATGATCTTGTCTTTTAGAAACTCTTTCCATTGTTTCCAAGACACCAGACGCTCGGGACGATACCCACGAAAAGAGAATGCCCAACCATATGAGGACTTTCCGATATGATATTCCTCATCGTAACGGTCACAACATTCGCAATGGTTAGTAGCCACATAATAATTAGTACCCATCATTCGACTCCAAAATGATCAATAATTACTGATTTGTAAAGTGGTTTCATTCTTTAAATTCCATATGAGGAGCAATACAATTATCAAAAATTTGTGCCATCTCATTCCACAAAACTTTACGCTCATCATCAGTCATTCCTGATGATAACCCAGGAAAAGTATAACCACCAGGATCTGGATATTTTACTAGCCCATAATCATGCCGACTTGTGTAACACATATCTGTGATAATTTGTTCACGGGTTTTCACGTTCTAATTCGCCAACTTTTCAAAGAGATTGATGGCATATGGTGCTGAACTACCCGAATGCCCTTCACCTGCAAAAACGTCAAGTAGTTTCAAAACGTGATTGCAAATGGCTTCTTGCATTTCATCTTTGAACGATCCATCTTCATTGGTCCAACCAGCCGCCCTAAATTCACGCATAGCATGATTAATGTAATTATTCATTAAAAATATTTCCTTTGAATGTATTGTGAAAGAACTTCAGCATCAATCTTAGCATAATCGGCAAACTCTTTCAATATCCGCTCTTCATCTTTACCCGTGAAGATTGCATTGTGAATATCTAGATATCCTGCACATTGAGCAGGTACGTATGCTTCAGGACCAAAGCCGAAAACGTCATACAGCACATAGCGGTAGGATCCCCCTTGCTTGATTTCACCATCAAAGATCCGCCGGGAGATCGCGCAGAATGCCATCAACTGTTGTTCTTTTGACAACGAGTTCCAATATTGTTCTTGATGTTCTTCTTCTGCTTTCATTGCTTCTTGGAATCTCTCAGAAATTTCAGATAGTTCTTGCAGTGCATTTTCAGTCTTTTCGTCCATTACCATTCCTCTTTCTTTAGCCATTCGTTTGCTTGTTCTTCGGTGTCGAATACATGATCTACTTCTTGATACTGATCGAGACACGGACCACACACGGTCATGTAACCGATTGCCTTTTCACCTTTTCGACTTGTTTCTTTGACCATTATATCATATGCGTGGTCAAAGTCAAATACCTCATGCCCACAAGAAAAGATAATCATTTTACTCCATACCTATCTTGAATGCGTGACTTAAGAGTGTGAATTGCATCTTGCCCAGTACCATTATCCAGGTAATGCTGAGATAGAATTTCATCACCGCAAAGATTGAGAACATCTTTCAAAAGAAGGTCAACGAAAGAAATCATTTCTTTGGTATAGTCCGGACTCCAGTCAATATGCCCAGGACCAGGACCCCATTCTTCATCTTCCCAAAAGCAAAATTCTGCTTGAGTTAGTAGTTCTCGAATTCGTTCGTTCATTCTTCAACTCCGAAATGTTCTTTGATCAAATCGCCCAAAGTAAAACCACTAACGTGACCATTACAACTAGCAACTTCAGCACATTCTTTAACAATCAACTCGGCGAACTTTTCTCTGCCCTTTTCACATTCAAACAAAACAGCGATGATTTCTGATGAAGTAGCAACTCGCCATTCACCATTCTCACGGCGAAGAATTTCTCGGTCGTTGTAATCCCATTCACCATCAATCGTGGGTAGTTCAGCTTGTTCAGCAAGTTTTTTAATCAATGGGTTCATTTTACTCTCCAAGTCGTTGTTGAATTTCACTATAGAACTTCACGTTCTTGCTCTGTTTTGTTACCATACCAACATTGTAGCACCAAATTCCATGGCAGTCAACCGAATATTTCTGTTGTTTTTAGGCAACAGATTATTCTTTATTTTCGAAATGTTTGCTCATCAGGTGACGGACAAACTCGTGGTTGAGACGATAGCTTCCTGTGCCTCTGACACTGCCGTCGGCAAATCGAGACTGGATTTGTTCACCCCGCATCGCACTGGGATCTCCCTCGACCCAAAACTTGACGGCGATGCATCCCCAGCCATTGTCTTGGTTGTGATACAAATCACTGTTTTCCACACTCATCGAGTTGACCAGTTCCTCTATGACAAGCTCGGCGAACTTTTCAAATTTTTCCGCATCTGTATTCGCTGAGAATCCGGCCTTATTGGCAAGTTCAATAATTCGTTTGTCCATCTCTTGCTTCGTTTTGTTAGTGTATGATGCTATTGTAGCACCAAATTCCATGGCTGTCAACCGAAAATTTCTGTTGTTTTAAAACAACATATTATTCGTTATCTCTGAATTGTTTCATCACAGATTATTCATCACCAGTTATTCTCATCAGTAATAACCACCGAGAACTCGCCAGGAATATCTTGGTAGTTGAGATAAAACTTAGCAGTCAGAACAGTACCAATGCCGTTATCACCCTCTTGAATCAATTCAACACTTGCATGATCCATATCACCATGCAACTTGTGAAGAATTTCATTGATTCGATTCAATTCGCTGCGATTAATAGTAATTCTGTTCATCATAGTCCTTCATGTAGATGCTGCCCGTTTTAGCGTAGAATTCGGCGTATTCCCAACCTCGTTTGAAACCATACCATCGCATTTTGGCTAGCTTCTCACCTTCTTCAGTCATAGGCACGGCATATGCTTCACTGTCTCGCCATGCATTATAGATCAATTGTTCTTGTTCGTTCATTTTTTATCCTTCTTGATCCACACAAGTCCTAAACCTGACACAGGCTCATATCCTTCTGCCTTGAGTTCTTCAGTGCTTTTTCCTTCCCGATAAAGATCAGAAAACAATTTATCGGGCATGGGTTGAACTGAACATAATTCTTCGGCTATCCGTTCTACTGATTTCTTGGCAAGTTCTTTAATTCTTTCGTTCATTCTTCAACATCCTCATCTGTGTATTCTGCCCATTCTTTGTGAACAGAATGAATGATAAACCCAGCATCAATTTGCTCCTTGATGAACCGAGACGCATCTAAATACTTGGTGAAAATTTTCTGCTGATAAGGCACTTGCCCATACCAAACTCGATACACAAACTTTTTCATTCTTCAACTCCGAAATGTTGTTTAATCTTACTAACATAAGTCGAAGCAGGTTCACGATGGTCTACTGCGTCAGCCACAACACCAGCACATTCTTTAACAATCAACTCGGCGAACTTTTCTGTAAACTCATTCAAGTCTGAGGCAGTCAAAGTAGTCCAAGTTTCTGGTACTGCTTGATCCAACGCCTTACCAGCAAGTAGTTGTATTCGTTCGTTCATAACCACATATCCTTAGAAAAGATGGGTTGACAATTCTCACCAAGTTTATTGGTATCACACACCATCTCCATGTCCGATTCAAAGGGATAGTGTCGCAGAAGTGCCCTAGCACGATCCCGAACCTCTTTAGGCACTCGCGGAGTCTTAGAAGGAATGAGAAGATCAAATAAGAATTCACGAGTCGAATTAACTGCGCGGAGTCTTTCGTATGGTAGTGTCATTTTTTGGTCCTAACATGAACTTTTTAAGAACTTCTTGTGCTTGCGTCAAATTTTTCACTTCATCATTATAGATCTGCTTCATAGGTCTTGCAAGCACATCTAGTTAAAGTTTAGATAAGCAGGAACTTTCTTCATCAAGCAATTTCCTTGATGCGGATAAGAGTGGTTTGCTTGCGACCTTTATAGTCGTCAGTCGACTTGACGGTACCCTTGACCTTCAACGAAGCACCCGCCTCAAGGTCAAAGTATTTCCAGACGTTGACTACGTTGCCTTTAGAGTCCTCGAAAGTAGAGATGAACATCTGACCAAACTGTGAGTAGCCAAGATCACGACAGCGAACAAACTTAAGTTCGACCTCGATCTTGTCACCAGGCATGCCCAGCCACTCATTCGACTTCTCATGAGCCTGAGTCGCAGCAACTTCAGCGGGGGTCGGAAACGACCACGGACACGCCGCATCCTCAGGACGAGACCACTCAAGAGTAGTCTTCTCCGGGTTGGGCGCCCAGCCATCACGCAGATTGCCGTTGCCGCGGATTTTGTAGTGAGCGATGACTCCCAGCTTATCCACGACAAACCCGAAGATGACCGGAACGATACTGCGGGACCCGTAGTCAGCCCAGCGGGTGTGTGCAGTAACGGTGATTAGGACTTGCTCTTCAGCGAGAGGCACGCCGAAGTAGCGCATCGCCTCATAGGGCGTATGAAGGTTATTGGTGGTGTACTGCTTGTGCAGGAACTGCGCCTGCTTAGCAGTCTTGAAGAACCCATGGTTCTTATTCACCAGTCCCTTAAGGGACATGAACAGGTCGCGATCTGCATCCGAGAAGTCGAAACTCATCTACTACTCCGTTTAATTTCTCAACACTATCTATTATACAGGTCTCAGCAGAAAGTGCAACCAGTATTTTACTGTTGTTTAAACGCAACACTAGTGTTGTATAAAAACAACAGATAAATCAAGCAGTTATCCAGGGGATTGCATTCTCAAATCTAATAGATTCCGCCCCATCATAATCCTCGATGAGGAAGCGACTCCCCACAGGCACCCATACAACATATAGACCATCTACACCACCAAAATACTCATGTTCTCCATACTTTTGGTGGCAGTAATTTACGATTGCACTAAGGTCCTCTTCATCATCCGGATTTTCCAACATTGCAATGACACGGGGGTCATAGAGAAGCTCCTCGATGCCATGCCATGAATACCAACCTGCACCATATCCGGCAGAAATGAGAACACCAACCTTTCCGTCTCGAATTACCTTTTCCATCATATCACCCTTGAATGTTTGGGAATGCCCGTTTTCAAATATTCCATCTGATCAGCAAGAATGTTTCGATTCTGCAAAAGCAGATGTTCGTACAAGTTAGGAATGTAAGGAGCATAGCAAAGTTGCATTCTTGCTTGCTCAGGAGTTCGATTGCCTTTTTTGGTATTGCAATCAATACATGATGTAACTACGTTCATCCACCGATTGTCTCCCCCTTGCGCTCTGGGTAGGATATGATCACGCGACAATGAAGATGGCTTGAATGTTTTAGCACAGTATGCACACACATGACGATCTCGCCCAAAAAGAGTCTTATTGGATAGGTTAACACGTCCAAGATTTTCTTTTTTGTACTTGTGATTGCTTACTGCAATGATAGGATGAGTTTTGACTGTTGACTGAATGCCAGAATTTTGAACCCCACCATAAAAAGTTTTGATGGGATCACCCAAAGTCCATAGAACTTTTTCGGTAGTGTAATAACTAACTGCATCTTTTACAGTCACCCATTCACGAGGCATACCGCCAACATCAAGTGTGAGGACCAACATAATAGCTCCAAGATCAATTCATTGCATTATATATTTGGCCTCGGTGTACGGACTTGAACCGCATCTTCTGATTTTGGAGATCAGCGTGCTGCCATTAAACACTACACCGAGATTGGCCTGACTGCCAGGACTCGAACCTGGAATAAGGGTTTAGAAGACCCTTGTGATAAATCCCTTTCACCACAGTCAGTTAGCTTCTACAACTTGAAAAATTGTCTTGCCCGGGCACCGTTCAATCGTATTCTTCAAAGCCTCTTCTTCACTAAATCCTTGTGCAATAAACTCTTTATCATGTAGACCGTGAACTAGCCAATAAGTTTTGCCCGACTGGTTAACAACTTCGACTGTCACTAGCTTGGTTGTTTCTTCATCGATTTCAATTATACTATCATCTTGCTTACGAGATTGCAACCAGTTTCGAATGGCAGAAGCAGTAAAGTACATAACTACTAAGTTAAAAAGCGCAGATATCACATCTAGAATAGTCATGAGAGCTCCTTTATTTGTATATATTATGCACATTCTAGATGTATTGCAATCCTGTTGTAAACTTTTTACACATAAATAAAGTGAACATAGGAGGTCATCATGACAAAAAAGTTAGCGTCGCTACTTTTTGTTATATCTTCATTAGCAGTAGCACAAACTGATGTGATAGTTACAGATTCCACTTCTAGAAGTTCTGTGGAAACAAGAAGCACTAGCATCAACGAAACAACGGTTAAGTCACCACCAGCGTCCGCTATCTCACCAAGTATGAACATTCTTAACAATGATGTTTGTACGACTGGTGTTAGCGGCTCTGTTCAAACGCAAATTCTCGGCATTTCTGGTGGAAATACAGTTCGAGACATGAATTGTGAAAGATTAAAACTTTCTAAGACATTATTTGATATGGGCATGAAAGTTGCTGCGGTGTCTACACTCTGTCAAGACGATAGAGTTTTTACTGCCATGATGAATGCTGGCACACCATGCCCTGTTGACGGTAAGATTGGTGAAGAAGCAAAGAAAATTTGGGATGCTAATCCAGAACGTAAACCCGTCCCAATGAAAGAGGCCTCGAATGACACACTTTGGAAAACAATTTCTGGTTTCCTTAGCGTTGCTCTTCTGTTCATCCTTCTCTAATAGCCAAACTCAACTACCTCTACCACTAAGCGCATCGTCTAGTGGTCAAACGATGACAGCGCCCGGTGGTGGGGTTACGTTTGGACCTTTTGGGGGATCGTGGATATTCAGTTCAACCGTTTCAAATGTGCTTGAGTCTGTTGGGTTTCCAGTGATCGCATATGGACTTAGTTATGGATGGCACTATTTTCATTATGGTTCTAGGGGTGGAGAAACTACCGCTATTGCAGATGTTTCCTTGACTAGTAAGTCCGGCGAAGACTTATATCGCCAACAGTACACCTACAACCTCTACAACAACATCTCTAGAGAAAGCGTAAGCGTAACATTCAGAGAAACGCCAGGAAATGAGTTAGGAACTTTCAAAATAGCTTTCACATATCTTGAGGGTGACAGGTGGCCCGGAGCATACGGAAACTATGGACCAAGAATTCGAGATGTATATGCAAACATTCTTTATAAACCAAACGAATGCATAATCAATCCTTTAAGCAACATTTCTTGTGAGGGTTATCAAAAGGCGTATTTAAATCAGCAATGTTCTTTAAATGTGCTTTATAGTCCTCAATGTGTTGGATACCAACAAGCATTTTTTAATCAACAATGTTCAGCAAATCCACTATACAGTTCTGAATGTGTTGGATATCAACAAGCATTTCTTAATCAACAATGTTCAGCGAATCCCATGTTTAATCCACAGTGTGCTGGATATATTGTAAAGATTGAATTACCAGATGCACTACCATCGGATCCTATTAAAGATTCAATGCCTAAAGTGATTGCTGATCCTATTATTGAAAATGTTTTATCATCGAAATCAGAAACAACACAAACTGTAGAGATACCTACACCACCAAAATCAAGAGAGGAAGCCAGAAAGCAAGCAAGAGAAACAAGAAAAGTAGAAGAAGCTAAAAAAACGACACCACAAGTGTCTATCGCTAGAAGACAAGAAACAAATGTCCCAAAAGGACCACAAGAACAACTAGTCCAATCTATACAAGATACTGGGCCTGATATTTCATCATACACTATAGTAAAACTTCCTGACATTCCATTTTATCCAACAACTGAAATATATACCAGTTCCAGAATTCGTGACAATGAAAGAGCTTTGAGAATGATGAATCAAAGATCGGACAGAATTCACGGGAGAATGGTAGATGAGCAATACCAAAGATAAGAATATAGATGAAAAAATTGAGAAGTTAGAAGCAGCAGTAGATTCAAATACGGTAATAAGTGTTGGCGGATTTTCATTTACGCCAGCAAAACTTATGATCGCTGGTACAATAATTTCAGGTATGCTTGGTGGATTATATGCCACCTTTGAAGTCTATAAAGATTACATAAACATGAAAGAAGCAATTCAAAACTATACTGCGCCTGATTTTAGTGAATATGAAAAAAGAATTATTGTTTTAGAACAAAATAGTGAAAAGGGGCTTGAATACACCAGAGAGATCAACACTAATCTAAAAGGTGATATTCGTCGAATAGAACAAATTGTTGATAGTGTTGAACGCGGAAGTAAGACTGCTCAACGTGAAGTTGAAAAAGACATTAACGACATTCGGCGACAAGTTGACGGCGAAATAAAAGAGATTCGTCGATCTACCGATTCGCAAGTAAGAGAGATGCAAAAACAAGTAGATGCTACAGTACAGACGGTGAATGAAAGGGTTAACAGAATAGAAAGAGAAACGAACGCTGAACTTAGAACAATACGCCGTGAAGTTGATGATAAAATCAAGAAAGCGTTGGATAATCCATTAGCAAATTGATAATGAAGTATAAATCAGTTTTTATAAGCGATATTCATCTTGGCACAAAAGATTGCAAAGCAGACATTCTATTAGATTTTCTTTCTAACACTGAGTGTGACAATCTTTACCTTGTGGGTGACATAATTGATGGGTGGAAAGTTCAACGAAATAAATTAAAATGGAAAGAATCTCATACAAGAGTAATCCGCAAAATTCTTGGATTTTCTAAAAAAGGAACCAAAGTTGTTTATGTGGCAGGAAATCATGATGAATTTCTTCGTCTTCTTATTCCATACAATGTGGTTTTTGGAAATATTGAAATTGTGAATCAGTATATACATATGGGGATCGATGGAAAAAGATATCTGGTTACACATGGAGATTTCTTTGATGGAGTGGTTAGATTGCATCGGTGGTTGTCTTTTTTGGGTGATGCCTCTTATGACTTTATTCTATCTTTTAATTCAAAATTCAATTGGTTGCGTCATAAGATGGGTTTCGGATACTGGAGTTTATCCAAGTATCTAAAAGTGAAAGTCAAAAGAGCAGTAGATTTTATTTTTAAGTTTGAAAACACCTTGTCTGAATACTGCAAAAAAAGAAAGTTTGATGGTGTTATTTGTGGGCATATACATCATGCCGAAATAAAACAAATCGATGGTGTTACTTATATGAATGATGGAGATTGGGTAGAGTCTTGCTCTGCTTTGGTTGAACACATGGATGGTAGATGGGAAGTAATTAACTGGTCCGAGGTAATGAATGTTAATAGTGCTTCTAATAACAGCGATGCATGTGAACTATCCTGAAGATGTGCCAGCGAGAATGACTATGCAATTTTCAACTATTCAACAATGTGAAGAAGCAAGAAAAACTATTAATTATTGGATAAAATTTAAACAGTTTAAGGTGGAATCTGAATGCAAAGAATTACAATCATTACCGACGCTTGGGAACCGCAAGTAAACGGAGTAGTTAGAACATATCAAAACATTAGAAAGTTTGGTGATATTAACATCATTCATCATAACACGCTCGATTTTACAAAAGTCAAATTACCTTTTTACAAAGAAATCGATGTTGTTCTGAACCCATGGTTAATAAGACCCTTACTAGATGAGGCAATGATCAACAAGGATAAAATGCACATAGCAACAGAAGGTCCATTGGGCTTATATGCCAATATGCATCTCTCAGAGAATGGTTATTCGTTTTCAACTTGTTTTCATACAAATTTTCCTGCGTATCTAAAAACAAGATTTAAAGTTCCTGAAGATGTATCATTTAGATTTTATAAATGGTTTCATGATCGAGCACATAGAACGCTTGTACCATCAAAACAAACAATTGACGAATTGCAATTGAGAGGATTTAAGAACTTGATGTTCTGGAGTAGAGGTGTAGACACTGAAGTATTTAATCCTTCAAAGAGAAGAGATTTAGGTGACTACATTCTCTGTGTTTCTAGAGCCGCACAAGAAAAAGGGTTAGACGATTTTTGTAAATTAGATTACCCCAATAAAGTTCTTATTGGTGACGGTCCATATCTAAATACACTCAAAAAGCGATACCCGGATGTAAAATTTCTAGGTAAACTCGAAGGCGAAGAATTGGCTAAGTGGTATGCATCTGCACGAGTATTTGTATTTCCAAGTAAGACAGACACTTTTGGTGTAGTATTACTAGAATCATTAGCATGTGAGGTGCCTGTAGCATCTTATGACATGGCTGGGCCTAAAGAGGTGATTGAAAATGGTATAAACGGATATAGAGGTGACAACTTACAATCTTGTTTAGATCGATGTTTACATTTAGATTTTAAACAAACTAACCTGTCTTTTGATTGGGAAATAGTTTTAAATCAACTAACGCATAAATAACACAAAAGGACAACCATGTGGATTCTGGAATGGCTTCCTAACTGGATTTTTTATGCTATTCTATTATTAGGTTTGCTAGCTTTTGCTGCAACCTATCTTTTGAAACTGATTCCTATTCCGGCATTGTATGTTTACAGAACACCTATACAAATTGCATCTGTTCTGATGATTGTATTCGGCGTTTACATGTCGGGATCTATTGCAAATAATGAATCTTGGTTGGCTAAGGTTCGCGAAGTAGAAGCAAAGTTGGCTGAAGCAGAAGCAAGAGGTGCAATAGAAACAGTTAAAGTTGTTGAAAGAATTGTGGTGCAAGAAAAAATCGTAAGAGAAAAAGGTCAAAACACTATTCAGTACATTGATAGAGAAGTGGTCAAGTATGATAATAAATGCGAAATACCCGAACCTTTTGTTGATGCTCACAATCAAGCGGCAGGCAGAAACAAATGAAACTTGCTATACTTTTTACTCTAGTTTTTTTAGCGGGGTGTGCCACTAAACCTGTTCCTGTAAAGCAAAAGTTTCCTAGTGCACCGACGACTTTGCTGCAACGATGCCCTGATTTAAAACTGCTGTCCAAAGATGTAAAGTTGAGTGATGTGGCTAAAACAATAAACGAGAATTACTCATTGTATCACGAATGTGCAATTAAAAGTCAAGGTTGGATTGATTGGTACAATGCACAAAAGAAAATTTTTGAGGAAGTAAAATGATTACACAAGAACAACTAAAACAACTACTACCCAAGAATCCTTACGTACAGCATTGGCATAGCGCGCTTGATCAATTACTTCCAGAGTATGAAATTGACACTCCTCAGCGAATTGCTGCATTTGTTGCTCAATGTGCCCATGAGTCGGGAGGATTCACAGCGTTAGTTGAAAATCTAAACTATCGATGGCAATCGCTTCGTAAAGTGTTTCCTAAGTATTTTCCCAACGATCAAATTGCACAAGATTACGCAGGAAGGCCTAATAAACAAGAAGCAATTGCCAATCGCATCTATGCAAGTCGAATGGGTAATGGTGATGAAGCTAGCGGAGATGGGTTTAGATTTCGAGGAAGAGGATTGATTCAACTTACGGGTCGTCACAACTACACCTGGTTTGCTGCATCGCTTGAAATCAGCCCTGAAGAGGCCACAGAATATCTAACTACCTTCGAGGGCGCAGCACAATCTGCGTGTTGGTTTTGGGAAACCAATAAGTTAAACCAATGGGCAGATAAAGGTGATATTCTCACATTGACCAAGCGTATCAATGGCGGAACAATAGGCTTGGATGATCGTATCAAGCATTATGAGCATGCTCTACACGTTTTAGGAGTTTGAAATGGTAAGTGATAAAAAGCTCTTTTGGTCACTCCTAATATTGCTATTCATTCCACTAACACTTGCATTCTTTGCTTCAGATAGATTTAGGTATCCTTGTCAGAATCCCAAGAATTGGGAAACTGAGGTGTGCAAGAAACCTCAATGTGAAGTGACAAGGACATGCCCTGAACAAATTTTCAAGAATAAGGTTGCAGTTGAAAATGTAGTCCCTGCACAATGTAATACCTGTCAACCTCCTGCAGGAGTAAAAAATGGAAAATAAGCCTCCCTTCGTTTATACTGAAGAACAGTTGATGGCGCGTCTTAAGTTTTTCGTAGGCGTATGTCTTGCATTGACTTTGACTGGAATCGTATTTGTTGTCTTGTATTCAATCATCTTTGTGACACAACCGCTTGATGCAATGTCTCCTATTGATCAAAAGTTCTTTGAACTTATTGTACCTATTGCAACATTTTTAACGGGAACCTTATCAGGTATCATGTTGGCAGGAACAAGCAAAGAAGATAAGGAAGCGATGCTTGCTGCACAGAAACAAGCAACAGAATCATTTAAAACAACTATGGAAGAAGTGAAGAAACCAGTTAAGGTCGAAAGGCAAGAACCTGCATTAGGATCTGCTATGCACATGGGTGGAAATGTCGTTACCGGTTTTAATGGAAAGCTAGCTCCCCCTCCTGCTCACCAACCTGAACTATGATGTCTAAACTTGTAACTATCTTCCAATCTACTGAGACCTCACAAGGAATCAGTAGCAAGAGGGTAGTTACATTTCTTGCTTTTGTGTTTTGCTCAATAGCTTTCTTTGCTAATATCTTTTTAGGATACGAGGTTGATCATCATCTGTATGATGGCATGATGTATATAGCAATAGCAGGGTTGGGTGTAACCGTAGCAGAAAGATTTGCAAACAAAAACGAACCTAAGGAACCAAAATGAAAAAAATTCTATTTATCGCTCTTGTAGTTGGATCTATTCCTTTACTAAATTATCACGGAGTCTCTTTTGCTGCAGAAGTTAAGCGAGTTTGTGTAGACAAGATCACTAATGACGGAAAGAAAGTCATTGGGAAGGATGGTAAACCTGTGCAGGATTGTAAAGAAATCAAGGTGCATAAAAAACTAGAGGGAACTCAGGTCCCTCCCAAGAAGTAATCAAGTCCAGAGATACTTTCTAACCTTAATCAGACGAATAAGCATCTCTTCTTCTTCGCGCTCGTATCGTTCTTCAACTTCACGTAGGAGATCAAGAGACTTTGTACTCTCTGCTTTTTGTTCGGGTGTAGTATCTTCGATAGACAAAAATCCTCCTCCTTCCTCACGCCTACGGTCACATAGTTTAGACCATCCGCTAACATCGTAGGGGTCAGGACGGGTAGGATAAACTTGTGTCCACCAGGTGTAGAGTTCTAGAGTTTCTTTTGCACCTTTTGCTTGATAGGTTTCTTTTCCATACCCCTCATCCTCAGGTGACATGCCCCAGGTTTCGTCCATCTTCAGGTTGATTGCCCAGTTGAGGTAATCTAAACCTGCTTCTTTATTGCGATAGGTGCGAGTACGAAACCATCCAGTTCCCCAAAAAGGAACCTTATATTTTTTCCTAGCCTCTTCATCAAAGCGGTAGTTGGATGCAGCAAGTTCAACTTCAACAAAGTTGACCAGCTCATTGAACATGCAATGTAGCATTCGAGTGTCCATCTCATGCCACTTGTACTTGGGCAATTTTGAGGTGAGGGTATGAGTACGAGTTACAAATCGGTTTACAAGAGCATACTTGGCTGAGTAAATCTTATCTGGAATGAACATAATAGCAGTTTGAATCCTATCAAGACCTTCTTCAGCCAGCCAAAAACGAAAAGGATTTTTCATTTCTGCTTCGAGTTGCCATTTTGCCCATTCTTTAGAAGTGCCTGCAGGAATCTTATTAGTTCCTCGCAACCAATCTGCAAACTTAGTGCATGACCAATACTGTTTTCTCATCTTTTCTCCACTATTACAGCGTCTTGTTTTCGGACTATGTTAGCAAATCCCGTAGGTTCACGACTCATGTAACAATCATCGTATTCTCTCAATAAAGGAACCTCTTGACCCACCAGATCGCGATACCACATAAGAGAATCGGAACAGGTGATTATTTTCAGCATAGGAGTTTCATTGTGTGTCATGTAACTCTCACAAAGTTGATTGTCTGGTCTCGGACACAGGACTCGAACCTGCACCTTCCTGCTCCCAAAGCAGGTGGACTACCTATTATCCCAATCCGAGAAGATGGTGCCCCCATCCGGACTTGCGCCGAACTCTGATGCTTACAAGGCATCTGCATCGCTATCTATGCTTTGGAGGCGTAACTGTTGGCAGAACGTTCGTCAAAATCTGTATCCTCTGGCTCAGGAATATCATAATATTCATCTTTTAGTACAACTTCTCTAAGCCACTCTGCAACTTCAGGATCTAGATTTTCTAATTGAATATCGAGTTTTTTTGTTGGATCAATCATGTTATCTCCTGAGAATTTTAAGACTTTTTCAATTGGCTGTCAATCCATTTTTGAGCTTCAGGTGTGTGTTTTTTTGAGGCAACGACTTTTCTAAAATGGTTATGAACATCAACAAGTCTTTTTTGGTGTTTTGCTCTTTCACTAGGAGAAGCATGAAGCATATCTATAGAATTGTCAACTTCATGAAAATTTGAACCGAACATATTTTTGTAATGTTCTTTTGCGTTATGTACATCAGTCCATTTTTGTTGACGAACTTTTTCTGGTACTTCTCTACCACCAGCCTGACCTCTTATAATGTTTCTTTTTATAGAAGTTTCATTATCAGTATGCACAAATACCATATGCGTCTGATATCCCTGAGATTCTAAGTGGTCTTTCATTGCTTTAATTTTATGATGATCATCGCCTGTTCCGTTGATAATCAATCCATTCTTACCTTGTAAAGATAGTTTCTTTTTAAGGTCTGTAGTGTGTTTAGATTTTGTTCTTAAAAAATCTCTTTTAGGTTGTTCGCTTTCTGGCATTTTTGGATCAAGACCGTGTTTTTTCATTGAATGCTCAAAAGCCACATCAGAATTAATTTCTCGCAAACCATGACCACCAACAGTCTTTTTCATTACATAGTCTTTACCAGAACCCGGAGCACCAGCCATAAAGACTGCTTTAAAAATACCTTGATCGTGAACACCCTCTTCCAATGAAATAAAAGATTTAAAGTTAAGCATAGATTTTTATTTAGGTCTTTTGATATGCAAAAATGGCTCCGGATCCTGGGAGAAAGTTCAATGTTTAATTTGACTCCAAACTCTACTACGAATGTCGGCAGTCAAACTGTCAGGCAGCGGAACATAGTCTAATTCCAATGCCATGTCCTTGCCATTGCGGAATGCCCAATCAAAAAACTTCAATACTTCTTGACTGGTTTCTTTGTTGCGAGGATTACGGTACATGATGATGAAACTGGCTGAACTCACAGGCCATGCTTGTGGATGCTTTTGATCCACGATACTCAACCCCATACCGGGCACACCAAACCAATCTGCACCATCTGCTGCTGCGGCAAAACTCTTTTCGTCTGGATCGACAAAGTTACCAGCCTTGTTCTGAAGTTTGAGATGAATCATGTTGTTTTTCTTGGCATAGGCATACTCAACATATCCGATTGCACCCTTGACACGACGAACATTACCTGCCACACCTTCATTGCCCTTGCCACCTACACTATTGGCTGCGGGCCACTTCACTGCGGCACTACGACCCACTCGTTTTTCCCATTCAGGACTGACCACAGTCAAATAGTCTGTCCAATTGAATGTTGTGCCCGATCCATCAGCACGATGTACCACTGTGATGGTTTGATTGGGCAACCGTTTGCCGGGATTAAGAGCTGCTAGTCTTAGATCATTCCAATTAGTGATATTGCCCATGAAAACTTCAGCCAATACTGGTCCGGTGATGCGTAGTTCACCGGGTTTGAATCCGTCGAGATTGACAATGGGCACAGTACCGCCAATAATAGCAGGAAACTGTACCTGATCACGTTTTTCTAAATCTTCACCTTTTACTGGTGCATCAGTAGCACCAAATGCCACTGTACCGGCGTTGATTTGACGAATGCCACCTGAACTGCCAATGCTTTGATAGTTTAAGCCGACACCGGTTTGCTTTTTATAGGCTTCGGCCCATTTGGCGTAAATGGGATATGGGAATGTAGCACCAGCACCTGTGATATCTGCTGCTTGCGTACTCAAAACCGTCAATGCACATGTAATGCTTAAAAATAATTTTTTCAATTTGATCTCCTTGTTTAGGGCTATAAAATATATATTTTAGACTATATTACAAAACCATTACAACGCAAAATAAATTTGGTGGGCCTCCTTGGAGTCGAACCCAGAACTGGAGCTTATGAGACTCCTGAGATACCTTTTCTCTATTCCGCATCAAAAATGGCTCCGGGAGTAGGGATTGAACCTAAGACCAATTGGTTAACAGCCAACTGCACTACCTCTGTGCTATCCCGGAATAAATGGTACACCGTATGGGAATCGAACCCATCTTTCCACCTTGAAAGGGTAGCGACCTAACCGATAGTCGAACGGTGCAAAAACTGGTAGGGGCAGGGGGACTCGAACCCTCCAACCTCGACGTTAAAAGCATCTTGCTCTACCATTGAGCTATACCCCCAAAAATTCTGGTGCCTGTTCTTGGTATCGAACCAAGGACCTATGCGTTATCAACACATTGCTCTACCACTGAGCTAAACAGGCTTTGGTGAGTGAGGAGGGATTCGAACCCCCTACGGTTCCTAAGTAACAGATTTACAGTCTGCCGCGACACTCACCATCTTCGCCGCTCACTCAAATACCATTTGGTTAGTGTTATCTGCTCCATTTAGGCGTCCGGTGCTTCCGTGCCACAGCGACTAAGCAGTTATATCAGGACGCATTCCTCGCCAGTTGCGCCCGAGTAGTCTATACGTCTATAGACGATACCTTGATAACACTAAACAAATGATAGATTGCATATTGAAACACACTCTCTCACGACTTTCGCGTGCGACTACCCCACCCTTGCGGATCTTACCGTATCTACTACGTTGCTGTTAGATTTAACAGTTTCGGGGTTTTAGAATGTATTTCAATATGGTGCCCCAGGAGAGACTCGAACTCTCACGCTTTTCAGCACTGGCTTCTAAGACCAGCGTGTCTACCATTCCACCACCAGGGCAAGACAATCAACTTTTTAAAGAACAGAGGAGCATTTGCTCATCAATCAATCAACACTATCGATTATACAGGAAAGAAGATTCTTGTCAACCGATTTCTTTGTTGTATTTTTACAACATTGCTACAGGCCCCCTTCACCCGCCATGTAGCGTGGCATCCAAACTATACGATGCCTTTCCACATGCCTCAAGCGCCGTATTTGACCGACGACTTAGAGAGGACTTTTGAACTACTTTTAATCAATCAACAGAATCAATTCTACATCTCATTATGCTGCTTGTCAAGCGTTTTCTTTGTTGCATCTTTACAACATGGTGGTGAGAGTGGGATTCGAACCCACGGGCCCGCTTTAGCGAACCGACGATTTAGCAAACCGCTGCCTTAAACCTCTCAGCCATCTCACCGAATCTGGCGGAAGCGGGGAGAGTCGAACTCCCAAGGCGCTATTAACACTCAACTGTTTTCAAGACAGGTACCGTCGCCAATCGGTTTGCGCTTCCAGAAACAATCATACAAAAAAATTTGGGGGCTGTCAAGCCCCCTGGTATACTTTTTTGGCTTGATTAAAACAAACTTTCTTCTCTATTAAAATACGTAACAGGTCTCACATAACTAAAACTTTCTACTGATTCACTAAATTCAAAGGATCGATGACCTCGCATTGCTGTATGAAATTCACCTGCTCGATTGGCATGAAACTTACCTACATCATGCACTTCACCCATTCCGGGCCAACCACCCTCTCTAGTCCCATGCAACTTCGCGTTTTCTTCAGATGCAGACTTATGAAGAACAGAATCTTGACCATACTTCTGCCCATGTTGCTTTAGAAACGATAGCAACTGTCCTTTGTCATCTCCCTTCTTACCTACAACAAGATAAGAATCTTCATCTACTGCTCTAGCTTTATCTGTGCCGTGATTTTCAATGTATCGACCTTTAACTTTTACGAACCCGTATCCTGCACCACGAATGCTTTTTTCAAGCTCCTTGTTGCGAGATGAGTTCTCTTTTGCAGTATTCTCACCTCGATGAGCAGTAATCATTCCGATGTTTCTGTTCTGCACATGGGAATGCACTCTACTGAGACTAGCTTCTTGCAAAAAGTCTTTAAAAGATGTAGACATAGAAATCCTTTTGTTTTTCTATATTTATCAAAATCACAAACACATTGTACAAATAAAAACGGGAGCTGTCAAGCCCCGTCGAACTTTTTTGACTTTTACTCTGTCAAAAGCTGCTTGGGAGCAGGTTGTTCTTTAGTTGATGCAGTCTCTTTGACGGCGATCTTCTTGGGCTTTTTATGTTCGGGGATGATCATATCAAGCCAGATACGAAGCATACCATTGAAAAGTTCAGCATCTTTAACTTCTAGGTTGTCATTGAGTAGGAAGGTTCGAGTGAAGTTACGATTAGCGATTCCTTTGTGAATCCAATTGCTTGCTTCTGCATCTTCCTTTGACATTCCTTTGACAATCAACTTTCCGTCTGCTAGTTCAATATCAATCTCTGACTTTCCGAAACCTGCAACAGCAAGTTCGATGATGTAACGATCTTCAGAAACTTTCTTGATATTGAATGGAGGATAGTTAGGAACTCCCTTCGTGAGGTCATCATGCATCTTCGCGAGTCGATTGTATTCACTATCGAATCCCACAAAGTATTTGTCAAAGTCTTTAAACATGTCGCGACCAAAAACGTCTTTTAGATAAGTCATTTGAATCTCCTTGTTAAGCAAGATTAAACTTTTACGTACTCGTCCTTGTGACAACCGCACTCAGGACACAACCAGAACATGGGTAGATTTTTCCACTTCTTACCTTCTTTTGCTTCATCGTACTCATGACCACATACTTCACAAACATAAACGCTATGCTCTTCGCTCATTGGTTTCTCCTTTTCAGCGAGTTGAAATTGCTACCCATTAGGCGTAGCGGCAGATTTGACTAGGATGCCAGCCTAGTTCCCATCCCGGGGATACATTATTTATCAGCTTTGTTGGACTTTTTTCCCAAATTATATTTGGTTTGAATGTTCCATTCACCTTTTTCCTTATAAGACAAAACTTTGATCTGCGACAAAGGAGCCTGATCTGAAAACAATGCAGGATCAATGATAGTCACTAATTCCCAATCTTGCAATAGCTTTCCGATAGTATTTCTGCGCTGAATGTCGTTGTCTGTGATATCAGCGAACTTGCCATCGAGGGCAAATAGCTCTTTAAAGTGAACTAAGAAATACCTACCCTGCTTATGAAGGATGTGACATGATTGGTAGAGAGTTTTGTCTTTCTTTGATGCTACACCAATACGTGAAAGAGTCTCCTTGACTTTCAGAAAGTCATCAGGTTCTTTTAGTTTGATCTCTAGGGGGACATATCCATCCAAATCTACGTTAAACGAAATCTCATCAGCCATTTTTCAATCCACCTTTTTGTAATTTTTGTTTTAATGAATCAATTTGCTGCTTAGACAAAATGGATAGTGCCTCTTGGGCCTTCTTTGCATTGTACCCATAGTATTGTTTCACTATTTCAATTGCCTCAAGCTTCTCCTTCTTCATCCACTTATTATAACGCGGTTTCTTAGTTATAATGTGACGTAGAAAATCAAATTGTAGTTTCTTGTCAAGGTGAGGCCTCGAGTTCATCTCATTACATTGAATTACTGTATCAGAGCCAAAACTTAACGCTTTATTTATAATAAAGGGATTGTACTGGCGCTCTGACCAATCGTCAACGATGAGATTCTCTTTGGTGTGAGAGATTGAGTTTACAAAGTCAAAAGGATTGATAGATGGTAGTTTGAACTCCTCGCTCATTTGAACTCAACCGTTGCCATGATCTCAGTCAAGCATGCAACCAGATTGATCTCTTGATCAGCACAAAACGCCGACTTGTATTGATAATCTGCAACAATCAATACCATCTGAGGAACTGTCTTAACCTTCTCAATCAGATCATCGTAGATCTTTCGAAAGATTGCAGGAGGGTCATTGTCAATATTGTTTACTACCCATGAACGCATCTTCTTCCAATCTTTCTCTTTCAAAGAAGAAATGAGTTCCTGTGTGTTGACTTCACCCACTCTCGCAAGAATGCCTTCATCAATAGTTCCTGCAGCAGAATACCTTTGCAGTTCATTAATGATTCGACGATAGTCGGGAAAGTGTTTCAGAATGAGTGCAGCAAGAACCTTATTGTCAAACGAAATGCCTTCATTGTTTAGAATGAAGGTTAGTCGCTTTAGCACTTGGCCTGCAATCTGTGCCTTCTCACTTTTTGCATACTTGAACTCAACAACAGAGCATCGCGAGTGCAAAGGTGCGATGATACGATTCTTGAAGTTGCAAGTTAGAATGAATCGACAATTCTTAGAAAACTCTTCAATAAATCCTCGCAATGCAGGTTGCGTAGAATTGGGATTTAGGTAATCTGCCTCATCTAGAATCACAACCTTTGTCTTACCCGTGAAAGACATAGTTGATGCAAACTGCTTGATCTTCGTGCGAAGAACATCGATACCCGACTCTTCTGATCCGTTAATGATGATATAGTCAGTTTCAAGTTCCTCACACAAAGCCCTTGCAACTGTGGTTTTGCCCATACCAGGACCTCCACAGAGAAGCATGTTTTGAATTTCACCCTTTTCTACAAACTCCTTGAACACTCGCTTCTGTTCTTCAGGAAGAATGCAATCATCTAACAATCTGGGTCGATATTTCTCAACCCAGAGAAACTCATTGTCACGTACTTCCATAATATAATGCTCCAATTAGATTACTGAACCGGGTTCCATAGCAATCAGATAGCTGATCTTCTGTGACTTGAATTGGCAGAAGTTTTTCTTCGACAAGGTTACTTCATACGCATTAGTAAGAAGTTTAAAGTTCTCTGATGAGATAAAACATTCAAATTCCTTGTCAGTGTCACCAATAACTTTATTGAAACTGTTTGCGCTATCGTTCTTACGATCACCAATCTTCATCGTAACCTTACCATTCTTGGCTACAATTGCAATGGTGGGTGCAGCAAGAACACCTGCTGTCTTTGCAATAGTTTGCACATCTTTGCTTGAAAGATTGAACTTGAATACCTCATCAACTTCAATATTCTTCGTAGGTGCTGCAATGATCAAAGACGGTTCGCAGTAGAAGTATTCAAATCGACCAATGTCATTGGTAATAGTCATTGACCTTTCACCAAATTCAATCTCTTGATCTTCACTAAAAGTGAGAAGTTGCAAGAGCGAGTTCAGATCATAGATAGCAACTTCCTTAGGAAAGGTCTCGCTAACTTCTGCTTTTGCAAAGATCGACTTAGGCGCCGAGATTGTTGATAGGGTAGAGCCCGCTCGAAACAGCAGATTTGAGTTGATCGTAGCGAAGTTCTTGAGGATGTTGATCGTATCTTGACTGATTTTCATATTCACTTTCCTTTACAGAGGGATTTTCATTTTCTAGGTCATGAGTGTAGAGCAAAATCAAAGCGTAGTGAAGGATCTTCATAATGTCTTTACGACTTTTGCCATCCTTCTTTCCATAACGCTGTGCATATTTTATAACATTGCCACGGGTGAACGCAATACCATCACCATTACTAATGATGAACTCAGTTGTCTGAATGTCACCTTGAGCATAGTGTTGGTTATATGTTGAATTGACGTATTCAAGCAGCTGCTGAATTAGTTGCTCTTCATTGTACTTATACTGCAGGGGCTTGCCAGGGGAACTTTCCATTGTATACTTTCCTCATATGTTCATTGCCTTGTAAAAAGAATTCAGGTCGAACAGAATCTGCTCGATTGCCTGCACGATAGTTTACGGTATACTTGCCGCTCACCAAGCATTGTATTTTATTGTATCTTAACACATTTGTCAATGCCCGATCAACTTCCGGTTGATCTTCTGGATGCCTTGCTCGACGATACCAGATAGGTGTTAGCTGAAGGGCAAGTTTCTTAGGTAGAAAGAAACAGTTCACATCTACAAAGTAGTCGTTGATGACTGACACCCAGTTTCCAAGACTCTCACAATCATCATTACAGATAAAGTTTCCCTCCATGTCTGTGATCTTCCTAAGCGCACAGGCATAGGAGTTGGGAGTATCTTTGAGCAATTCAATTAAACTTTCTATGTGGTTGGGTTCGATCCAGTTATCTTCATCAAGGTACATGATAAAGTCCCCCTTTGCAAGATAAGTTGCAGCCCCGTAGATACGATGCCCGTTGTACTGCTCTGTGCCTGTTGCATATGGAAGTGTGACTATATCAGCAGCGATATCGTAATCTAGCTTCTCAAGGTGATGTTTGCCGTCTATGACCACAAGATGCTGAATGTTGGGATAGGTTTGCGCTAAAACAGAGTCAATGTTTTGACGTAGATATGGAGTGCAAGTGGTTGCGGTTACAATAGTCACTAATGGATTCATGAAATTGTCCTTAATAAATCCCTGTGTTTCATTGCCAAATATCGTCGATTCTGTTCATAAATTTCTCCATGACGAGAGTTTATTTGTGAAATTGTTTCTGTTCTCATTCCTCCCCATGACACATCACTTAAGTATTTTAATACATAAACAGCATTTTGAAAATTGTGTTCTATCATACGCAAACTAAAGTCATGACAATCGAACCCACAAGGGGCCAGTGCGGCATCATAAAATCCAACTTTTTTATACCTATTCCATAAAACACATGTGGGGCTTCTAATAGCGATGGGCACTTTGATAAGTTCATTTTGTTTTGCACAATAGAAATGATTAAATCCCAATTGTTTCCAATGCCCGTATTCTGATTCAACATAATTTTTTTCACCTATTGTATGATCAAGATTAACTATATCACAACCTAATCTCATACTAACATAACCTAAGTTGGGTTCATGCGTGAATAAGTAATTAAATTTTTTGTCTACCTGTGTCTCTTGAAGAATAACATCATCTTGAACAGTAAAGATTAAATCTTCAGGTCGTGCATTCGATAGTCGTATTTTTGTCAACCCGTGATTTAAACAAGTTATCTCATGCACATCATCCATGTAAGAAACTAAAAAATGATTAGACAACTTATTTTGACTTATGAAGTCAAGCAGTATTTGTTCTGATGAGTCATTGCATCCGTCAAGGATCGCTAAGATTTGATAGTCACTTGATGCACTTGAAACGATTCCTTGTAAAACCTTTAAGAGCAAACTTTCCTTATTATGAATAGGTAGAATGAAAAAAGATTTCACCAGATTCCCCCATCAAACTTGTATCTTTCGTGTAGATTCTTTTGATCAAATCCCGCCATCTCAGCGAGAGTTTCAGGATATAGAGGCATATCAAATTCATCATATCCATTCCCGCAAAATGAATAGGGGTTCAGTAGAGTAGATCGTGTTTTACCAAACCAACCCTCATTCATTGAATGTATTAGTGTATCACTTTCAACAATAGGCCAAACATGATCTCGCAAAAATACTTGATCATTGGTGTAATAGTTTGTCTTTGTCGCATACTCCCTCATAATTTTGTGAAGGGAAGAAGAAAGCTTCCCCTTATACCCAAACGCACAGGCAATTATGGGAAATTCAAAGTGTGCTTCATGGTCTCTATAAACATGAAAACTCTTTGACGATTCTAGCCATTCATTCACCGCTTTACATTCTCGATAGCTGATTCTTCCATCTGAGTCTCTTACGATGACAACATTGTTCTCATTCTCAAACAACGGTTCAAATCTCCAAAAGACCCCATGTGAACCGTCTTTTACTTCAATGATGGTGGCATCAGGCATATTATAGTTCGATGCATCATCTACATAAATTCTATATTCCCAATCTGGATACAAACTTCTTGAAAGTTCATATTGTCTATGCGCTCCTACTATATAACGAGCGTTTGTACCATAAGAGCTAACGCTTACTATTTTTTTCATAATTACCAAACAAAGTTGTTTTTATACCAATTACAAATAGTTGCTAATTCCACATCAAAGTTAGCTTTAGGTGCCCAACCTATTGATCTTAAAGCATTATCGTCAATCGCATACCTCACATCTTGACCAGGCCTGGTCTCTGATAAATCAACATGTCTAAGAGGATCGACATCTCCCAAGATGTGTTTGATCAACTTTTGAGCTACAACAAGATTCTTTTCCTCATAGTTACCAGACACATTGAAGATTCTATTTCTTTCTGAACTTTCAATTATCGTTATGACTGCGCTTGCCGTATCACTAACATGAAGCCAAGTTCTTTTGGGCACCCCCCTATCATGTAGACTTATGAGTCTACCCAAGTATAAGTTTTTGCATGCTCGAGGAATGAACTTTTCAACATACTGCCCAATCCCATAGTTGTTAGTTGGTCTAACAATCACATATGGAATATTATAAGTCCTTGCCCATGCTAAAATCAACATATCTGCTGCAGCTTTAGTTGCGCTATAAGGATTGCTCGGTTTAAGCAGATCGGTTTCAGTATGAGACCCCACTTCTATATCACCATAAACTTCATCGGTGCTAAAATGCAAAAGTGTAGGCCTACGAGAGGCAGGTTTCTGTTTTATGAGTTCAAGTAGGTTATGCACCCCATTGATGTTGCTATGAAGAAAGACATCTGAACTCACTATGCTGTTGTCAACATGTGTCTCTGCTGCTGTATTGATAACATAGTCACAGTCATATAGATGAGTGATGCTATTGATATTTTGCTTTTCAAAAACA
>Ga0172373_10002184_pt1 | contig 30470 bp, 30 predicted proteins | sample Lak10m_2_FD_114546 | JGI IMG/M metagenome (GOLD analysis project Ga0172373, IMG submission 114546) | Freshwater microbial communities from Kabuno Bay, South-Kivu, Congo - kab_092012_10m | ecosystem: Environmental > Aquatic > Freshwater > Lake | place: Democratic Republic of the Congo...
ACGACCACCGGAGACACACACACCCTATAACCATTGGAGCTTACCTACACTTAACCCTTAAACCTCTTCCCTCTCCCTACTCCTCCATACCACCAGTCCGTCTTCTCCCTGGGAAAAATCCGTGTTAGTTCATAGGTTTTGCAGATTCTAATATATTGGCCACCACCTGATATAATTTTGTACCGTTTGACGCTTTAAACAAAACCACATCCCCATCCTGCAACTTATCAGACAGCACATCCAGCACACCTGTATATTCACCCACATGTGCCAATTGTTTGGAAGAAGATAAGCAGTCAAACGCATACTGCATATCGGGCCCACATGCCAAAACCCCGTCAATGGGCAGCTTCTCACACAGTTGACCAAGTTCTTTGTGATATTGTTCACTAAAAGCTCCTAACTCTCGCATATCCCCGATAACAGCAATTTTTCGCCCCCTATAGCTTGATAAGTTTTCCAACGCTGCAGTCATAGATACCGGATTGGCATTATATGCATCATCAATTAAGGTTATCTTTTTGCCATTAAAATTAATTGAATACACACGCCCCCTGCCTTGAACGATGGGAAGGCTTTTTAAATAAGCGGCAGCTTTTATTACATCCACCCTCAAAACATGCAGAGCCGCTAAAACAGCCAAGCTATTATTGACCCAACCATAATTTGAGCTGGGTAATTCATACGATACCTCTAAATCAAATACACGCGCGGTAATCTGCACGACATTTGTGCTTATTGTTTCAGAAGATACCAGCTGAACATCCGCCTTTGTTGTTCGTCCAAAGGATACCACCTCCCTTTTATATTGATGAATCACAGTTTCCTGCATCAAGTCGAAAAACTCTGAATCTCTCGGTAATATTGCAATCCCACCTTCAGATAGGCCGGCCGCAATAGAAATTTTCTCTTTTGCAATATCTTCTACTCCCTGAAAGGTCTCAATATGCCCAGGTCCAATACTTGTAACAATAGCAACGTTCGGATGCGTCAATTTCGCCAATGGATATATTTCGCCCGGATTATTCATTCCAATCTCAACAACTGCGATATCCGCAGTTGAATTTAAGTTTGCTAATGTTAACGGAACACCAATGTGGTTGTTATGGCTTTTATCGCTAATATGGGCCTTTAATCCCAGCGCCTGAATTAAAAACCCCAACGCTTCCTTCACGCTGGTCTTTCCAACCGTACCCGTAACTCCGCACACCCTTCCTTTAAACTGACCTCGTTGATGCTCGGCAATTTTAGACAATGCCGCCAAACTGTCAGAAACAACTATTACAGGAATACTTGTGGTTAACGCCTGGTCAGTCATCACTGCCACAGCCCCTTTGGCAACTGCTTGATCAACAAATGCATTGCCATGAGACACTTCTCCTTGCAACGCCACAAAAATATTTCCTGGCTTTAAGGTGCGTGTATCAATGGAAAATCCCGTAGTAATTTGACCAAAGTCGGTGACAGTATGCGATATCGGCTTAAGGGCCTCAATTATATTAAAAAACGTTAACATGCTAAACTTTCCCTGCTAATCGAGTTACACAATCATGAACAACCTCCATGTCATCAAACGGTATTTTTTCTGTACCAATAATTTGATGTTTTTCGTGACCCTTTCCGGCCACAATAAGGATATCGTTTGCTTCCAGATTTTTAATTGCACTATCTATGGCCATCTTACGATCAGCTATCTCAACAGCATCAGGACATCCTTCCATAATTTGTTGACGAATATGTGCAGAGTTTTCTGTTCTGGGGTTATCATCGGTCACCACGACAAAATCTGCTTTTTCTGATGCTATTCGGCCCATAATGCTCCGTTTGTCTTTATCCCGGTCACCACCACATCCAAATACCACGTGCAAGCGCCCCTTACAATAATGACGCATATCACTTAAAACCAACTCTAATGCTTGAGGCTTGTGCGCGTAATCAACATAAATCAAGGCTCCATTAGGATGTTGCCCGGCAAACGTCAATCTTCCCGGTACAGGAGCAATACTCTCTACTGCTTTTAAAACTGTCGCCGTTTTTGCTCCCATTGTTATGACTATCGCCATTGCACACATCAAATTATAGACTTGTGTACTACCCATTAAAGGAAATTGAACAACATATTCAGCTTTATCTATCTGCAAGGATAAAGTTTGTCCCCCCTTATTAATATTCATGGACTTTAACTTGATAAAATTTCCGCTTTTCCCATAGGAATAAAAAGGATGATTTCGCAAGACACACGCGTCCATTAATTCATCATACTCTGGAATATCGGCATTTAACACGGCCCACCCGTCCTTCGCAATTAGATCCTCAAACAACCGACGTTTTGCCGCAAAATAGTGTTCCATCGTGGGGTGGTAATCCAAATGATCTTGAGAAAAACTTGTAAATGCAGCAACCTTAAACCTCAAGCCATCCAAACGATACTGATCCAATCCATGGCTAGATGCTTCCATTATAACGTGATCAGTCCCTCGCTGTTTTAATTCTGCTAGGCACTTATGCATTGATACTGGATCGGGGGTCGTTAATGTAGATGTATATTCCATGACTAAATCTTCAGTACTATGGTGCAATCCCAAAGTACCAATACTGGCCGACGGTATATTCAAATGTTTCCATAACTGCAACACCAGCGAACACACTGATGTTTTGCCGGCTGTACCTGTCACCGCAACACAATTTTGAGGATGGGTGCCATAAAACCTAGAGGTTAACTTAGCCATCACTTGCCGTGGACGGTCACACATAATCCAAATTACATTATCAAAATAGGCGGTATCCTTAATGCGATTCATAATTCCAGAAGAAATTACCATAACATTTACCCCCCTAGAAACAGCCTGCTCAATATGCTGAATCGCATGCTTCGCATCTGGAGAAAACACACCGAATATCTCTCCTTTTTGCACAAGGCGAGAATCCGAGTTTATGCCATCTATTTTGATATCCTGCAAATGGGGAGCTTGTTTACCTTGCAGAATGGTATAAGGAAAGTTTTCTTGGAAACACGAAATACGTTCCAAAATTTCAGATAATGTCATGGGAAATCGCCTAAATACTTACGATGATATTAAGCCGAATATATCGAAAGAAAATTGATTTGTCTCTAAAAATATATTGTGTTTTTAAACAGACCGCTGTTTTTTAAAATCATTAAAAACAGCAGACGCCATAAGGCTTGGCCTACCCTAAACCACCCATAAAGCCTTCTCTCCCTCCAGGAATTACCTTTTTAAATATAATCTCCAGTTTTTTCTTGCCTTTTTATAAAAGTTTAGTTAATGTTGAACAGTCTAATTTTAATGAAGTAAGAGTAAAAAAATGGCTGTTCCAAAACGAAAAGTATCCCGTTCTCGCCGCAATATGCGTCGCGCTCATGATCGTTTAAAGCCTATGAATTTGGCAGAATGCAATAACTGTGGATCTAAAAAACTTCCGCATCACATTTGCCCTTCATGTGGTTTTTATGATGGTCGTCAGGTTTTCCAACGTCCAGAAGCTGAAGTTGAGAAAACAGCATAGATCACATGGCATCGACTGTACATATTGCTGTTGATTGTATGAGTGGGGACTGTGGTCCCCACAGTAATTTAGTAGGTGCTGTAAACGTTCTAGAAAAATACACAGACCTACACCTTCACCTATGTGGGAATAAATCTGAAATTACTTCGGTGATCCCGCCTGCCTTAATGTCAAAAGTTACGATTTATCCAACAGAACATGTCATCTCTGCAGAATTAAAACCCTCAGCTGCCCTACGTATGAAAGAAGTTACAAGCCTTCATCAAGCCTTAGATTTAGTCGCAAATAAAACAGCATCCATTGTAGTATCTTCTGCAAATACGGGGGCATACATGGCATTAAGTCTTAAAAAAATTGGACTTATGCCTAATCTAAAGCGCCCTGCAATTGCTAAACAAGTCCCTTCCTTTTATGAAAACTCTCTTTCATCAGGTACTTTGCTATTAGATCTTGGAGCAAATGTAAATTGCTCATCTGAAACATTAGTCAGCTTTGCGCACTTGGCTAAGAATTATCTATTTCAAACTCAACATGTTACAAACCCTAAGGTTGGAATTTTAAATATCGGTTCCGAAGCCGGCAAGGGAACAGAAGAATTACAAGAAACATTTAATGTCCTATCACACATGGATGGCATAGATTTTATTGGGTTTGTAGAGGGCGATGACTTGCTTCGGGGAATCTCTGATATTATTATTTGTGATGGGTTTCATGGAAACATCGCCTTAAAAACCATGGAAGGAACGATAAAGGCCTTCTATCAAGTATTAAAAACGATGATACGTCGATCTTCTATAAAGTCTAAAATTGGCGCCTTGTTTTTAGGTGGCGAACTTAAACGAACATTTGGCGAAGCTTATAACCCAAAAAGATATAACGGAGCCTTATTTATGGGCTTAAACGGCAATGTTATAAAAAGTCATGGCAGTGCTGATGAAGAATCTTTTGCATATGCTATTATTACGGCTTATAAAATCGCTCAATCAACAAATGGTTAGCTTATTTCCAATGATTTGCTAACGACATCTCGCTTAAGTGTCTCATCATCTCGTACATTATACTTAAAATTCTTTGATCATTCATAAATTGCGTAATTACTTCTGTTTCATCAGCTCCAACAAGCTCGTCATATTTTTCGGATAAATATGTAAAACGATCCTCTTGGGCTTCAATTAACCTATCTAACCCCTCTTGTTTAGATCCACTTTTTGATATTAAAGCTGATAGTTCATTCAAGGATTCATCAACAAGTTCTTGCGCGGCTTTAACCCTATCATACCCTGAACTTATAGATGGATCCGTGGCAATTTTAAAAGCCCTTACTAACTTTTCAAAGGCCGGATGGCCACCATTTAAATCAAAATCTACATTATCATTTGTATCTACGGATACAGATCGTGTTGTTGTATTCCCATTATAATATCCTGTATCAGGCCCAGATAACGAAGATATCCCATCCGGAATTTGACTTAAATCGAACGGTGGAATATTCGTTATTGTTCCACCCAAAATATAACTATCTCCAACAATTGTATTTCCAGCTTTTTCAACACTACGCATGTATTGCCTAAACTCATTTAAAAAAGGGGTTGGGTCTTTCTCTATTCCATCATTAAATTTAACCAGGGATACTTTAAACTTTTCGGCTTGCTGTTGAATTGATCGAATTGCTGTTTCTTCTGCATTTGCAGCTAACCTAATTAAGCCTTTATTTTGTCTGACAAATTCACTTTCAGCGCCAATTTCTCGCTGTAAATTCTTGATAAATACTAACTGCCCTCCAAAATCTCTTTGTTTGTCGTGTTTATGTCCAGACATACCTTGTTGCTGAGCGGTCTGCATAGAAATCTTCCGTTTAACCAACGCCCCTAAAGTGCTTTTATGCGTATACGCATCTCCTACTATGCCATTTGCCATGTTAACCTCTTAACTTATACCCCGCCAAATACATCTAACATTGAATTAATCATTTCTATTAAATGCCGTGATGTGTTTAATATCCCTTGATAAAGCATTTTCTGCTGCATGACTTCTGCTGTTTCTTCGTCCTGATTTACCCCAGAGACCATAGAATAACGTTGCTCTAATCCATTCAGAACATCCTCAGAAAACCCATGCTGTTCAATGGCAGCCGATGCATCCAAATGAATCATATTTACCATATTGGTCAAATACCCTAAGAATGATGTTGTTTGCAAAGGCATCACACCTGCTGCTGGAAATGTAATCGGCGAAGAATTAATCAATTGACTTAATTCAGATAAATTAGAACTATCTCCAGATGCTATGGCAGTTGTTTCAGCTACGCTTCCTACTAATGATATCGCTGGTGATGAATTTAACCTTCCTATTGCAAACACGCTTGCATCAGCGGCCGCCTCAGAACAAAGCTTTAACGAATTTGCATAACCACGTCCCGCAGCATCTGGGGCAGATTCTAACAGATCGTTTAATCTAAAATACTCACTAAACCCAACCTCGCCTACCGTTTCCCCTGATATACTTCCATCAACAGATCCAATGGCTAATCTTAATCCCCCTGGGGCGTTAAGTGATAAATATCCGTGATCACCTTCAGAAAATGTTGCAATTTCACTTCCAAAATGCGTATTGATTGCATCCAGAATTTGGGCCGGTGTCAAGCCTCCTATACCTCCTGGATTAAGATTTAAATCTAAATGAAATTCTCCGCCTGATTCTGCAAACTTTCCTTTATCATCTAACAGAGCAATTCTCACAACGCTATCATCTTTCCATGCAATGGCTACATCTTGATCTCCATCTTCAACAAACATGCGTCCTGTTAATTTAGCAGACGGGGGAAAACCTGTTCCTTTATTATGAATGTGATTCACCTGTTGCTGAAACATTTTTGCAAATTGATCAATAGACTTTTGATACTGAGGATAAACCTTATCTCTCATTTCTAAACATGCGCCAATCCTACCTCCAACTAATTCAGTGGTAATATCACTAAGGCCCCCATTCTCATTAAGAATATTAATAGGATTAATGCTACCAGGGTATTCAGCGGAATAATCAATTATACCCGAAGAGGTATAACTTAATGGGTATAACTTGTATTCAACCAAAGGCTTACCCGAAGCTGTATACACAAACATATTATTGTCCGCCTGCACTACTTGGATATTAATTAATTTTGATAACCTCTCTATCACCCCTTCTCTCTGGGTTTCTAAATTTGATAAATCTTGATGAGAACCCGCTGCTGCAGCAACTTCTGTGTTAAGATTAAATAATTGTTCCGTCAAAACATTTACTTCGGCAATAGACGATATAAGGTTATGTTCCACCGAATTCCGCTGGCTATTAATTCCACTTGTAAATGCATGAACAGTCTTTAAAAACTCTTTCATGGATTCAAGGGCATTCCGCCTTAAAATGGGAGAACCAGCCTCTACTGTTAATGCAGATGCTTTTTGCGAAAGTGCTAATAATTTTTCTTCCATTGACCCTTTATTCTCTAAAGATCCGTTCAAGTCATCTAATAGTTCTAAAAATTCTTTTTTCACCCCATCAAATGTAACCGCAGTTTGTTGCTCTCTTTTGGCTACTACAAGTTTTTCATCAATGACTCTGACAATTCCCCCGGAAACAATACCCGCAATACGTCCGCCCACTACATCAATTTGGGGGGAAGAGGTTCGTTTGACGTATGTTGGATCTTGGGATGCCATTAGGTTTTCAGCTGCTAATCTTGCAGATCCCATAGCGGTTTGAGCAGCTCCTTGAGTCAATCCAAATAAATTTAATAAGCCTGACATAAGTTACCCATTCTGACTAAAATTTGTATAACCACTTAACGGTGGGCGTTTTTTACCTTCCGGCCCATAATTAGTACTTAGACGCGATTGAACGACTTCATGAAAAATTTCCATAACTCTTCTGTTTGCCTCATTAAACGACTTGATCATACGTTCATTACGTTCTAACAACCTTGAAAGATTTTCTGTTACTTCTCTTAAAATCCGACGTTCTTGAACCGTTAATGTATCCAAATACTCAGAATGCTCTTTCAAATGTTGAATCATTTTTGCATACAAATTACATGCGTCCTGTTTTAAAGGCTGAAAAAGTTCGATTTCTTCCATTTTAACCATTTTTAAAGAGCCCATTTCTTTTGTTACTAACTCTGTTAAAAAGTCGGTTAATTGTAGGAAATGATTTAGTTTAAATGAGTCTACCAATGCTGCCTTAATTTCTTTTAATCTCTTTTCCATTTTATGCGTTCCTTAATTTTAATTTTTGTGCTAGTTCTTTATAAATTTCGTCGCCTATTCCTAATTTTGGAGAATCTTTCAATGCTTCAGTAACCAGCAATGGTATAAGTTCTCTGTAATACCCCTCATCTTCGTCTCCATTCTCTGCCTCTTCTTCAAACGCTGCTTGCAATTGTTCAGTAAATGTTTGCTCTAACATTAACAATCCACTTTCATTGGCCAGTTTCCGCAACCTATCTTCATCCGACTGTTGTCCAACTCTCAGCAAACTGCTTTCCACAGAAAAACTCATATTTAACTCCTATAACGTTTCCAAATCTGCATGCAACGCGCCGGCTGTTTTTATCGCCTGTAAAATTGCTATCAAATCCCTGGGCGTTACACCGATTGCATTTAATGAATCAATCAAATTTTGTAAGGTGGTACCTGATTCCAACATAACCATGTTGCCCCCTTTTCCTTCATCTACATTGACATTAGTATCTGTCGTGGTTTGAGTGTTCCCTTGACCAAATGAGTTAGGCTGAGATACGTCCTGAGTTTCCTTAACTTGGATTGTTAAACTTCCATGCGCCACAGCAACACGCCCTATTTTAACATTTTCCCCCATAACGACGATGCCCGAACTATCATCAATCACCACACGAGCTCGTTGATCTGGTGCAACCTCCAGTTGCTCTAATTGCGTAATGAAGGAAACCAAGTTATCACGATAATGAACCGGAATATCAATATGCAACGTTCCAATATCAAGCGGTTGGCTATTTGTTCCTAACTTGGAATTAACAACCTCACTAATTCGCTTTATTGTTGTGAAATCAGGGTTGCGCAAACTGAGTCGTAAATAATTTTGATCTCCAAATTGAAAATCAATTTCGCGTTCAATAATTGCACCATTCGCAATACGTGCATTCGTAGGAACACCTTTGGTCTGGGTAGAATTCTGCCCACCAACCGAAAAACCGCTTGCTGCAACCGCTCCTTGAGCAACAGCATATACCTGCCCATCAGCACCATATAAAGGTGTTACCAGCAACGTTCCCCCCAATAGACTTTTTGCACTTCCCAATGAAGATACACTTACATCAATTGTGGCCCCCTGCCTTGAAAATGGGGGAAGATTAGCTGTTACCATCACTGCTGCCACGTTTTTCGCGTCCATATTAATATTGCGTGTATTAATCCCCAGTCGTTCCAACATGCTAATCAAACTTTCTTTCGTAAAAGGAGAGTTCGATAAAGAATCGCCAGTTCCGTTTAAACCGACCACAATACCATATCCAATTAATTGGTTTTCACGAACACCATCAAAAAATGCAACATCTTTTATGCGCGTTGCAACGGGAGTATACTGCCGCCCTGACACCTCACTAGCGAATAAAAAGAATCCAAACACACCCATAAAAAAGTGTTTAAGATAACATTGAAAATCGTTTTTACACATGATCATTTACAGACCCTTCTGATTCGCTTATGATCAAAGCTGCAATAATCATGCCAACTTAATAGCTGGAGACAGAAATGCGCGGGATTTATTTAATAATAAGTATAGGTATATTTATGATCACACTATGTACAAACTCTGAAGCAAAGTTAATTACTCATTCCGCGACGTCAGTTCTTGATCTTGAACGCATTAAAGCTCGATTACAATCAACTTCAAATTTAACACTGTCATTAGACGACACATTAAAGCTTTTAACTCAACTAACAGAATTTGAACTAGGACAATTCTTACTTGAAAATCAAGGACTTAATGGATACTGGACGTCTTATTTAATTCTTAATGGACCTAAAAAGAACGATCTTTCTGAATTAGAATATTGGATAGTACATAAGGCTCCTGTTGTTAAAGCTACTCAAGAAAGATTCCGGATTTTTCAACGTATTATTCAAAATCGTTTAAAATCAGGAATGACACTTCTGTCTATTCCTTGCGGAACTATGGATGATCTTATTACTCTTGATAAAACCTCTGTATCAAATATTCAATTAGTAGGAATTGATTTAGATCCAGAATCTATTGCTTTAGCAAAATTAAATGCGTTAAATAATGAATGCACGAATACTAGTTTTATTAAAAAAAATGCCTGGGAATTAGATACTTACGAAACTTATGATTTAATTACAAGTAACGGCTTGAATATTTATGAGGCCGATGACTCAAAAGTGATCATCCTATATAAAAACTTTTTTAAAGCTCTTAAACCTAAAGGTATTTTGGTTACAAGTTTTTTACCCCCTCCTCCTTCCATTTCAAAAGATTCTACTTGGAAAAATTTTGATCCCCAGGCGTTAAAAAAGCAAAAAGCTATTTTTGCAGATATTATCCAAGCAAAGTGGCAAGTATTTCGAACAGAGGCTCAAACAAAAAACCATTTGGAAACTGCCGGTTTTAAAGTTCTTGATATAATTTATGATACACAAGGAATGTTTCCAACCATCATTGCAGAGAAGCCATGATTCACTATGGGTATTTGAAGGATCACGCTGAGTTTATACCCCAACTTGCGGAAATATGGTATGAAGTTTTAGGAAAAATTTGGTTGCCTAATGTTAAGATTGAGCAGGTTATTAAAAATTTTGAAAATCATCTAAATAAAGATTTCCTACCTTTAACGATTGTGGCTATTCAAGGAACAACACCTATAGGTATGTGTTCTTTAAGAAATACCGATGGAATCCGGCCCGATTTATCGCCATGGCTAGGTTCGCTAATAGTACACCCACAATACCAGCATCAAGGTATTGGAAAAGAACTCATCACTCGTATTCAAAACATAGCCAAAAGCATGAATTTTCAACAACTCTATTTATTTGCATTTGATCCCACCATTCCAGAATGGTATATTAAGTTAAATTGGTCTATCTTTAGTATGGATAAGTTTAAAGGACATCCCGTAACGGTAATGTCTATTTATCTATAAAAATATCAGAGAGTATTCATGCATAAAACTATAATAAATTTTTCAATAACCTTATTGTTTACCTTACCGCAAGTTTTTTCAGCAGCAACGTTTACCTTTCATCAAGCGTTAGAAAGCTTTTATAAATCAAAGCCCAATATCCCAAAACCAGAAAGCGATGGCCGGACCCCTACATTAAATAAAAAAGGAGCCATATCCCCATCACCAGATTATGTTACTCTTGAATTCTTAAAATTTGCCGAAAACAAGCGTGTCCTTGAAATTGGTGGAGCTTACGGAAATGTAATGCTAGCTGCACTCCAAAACAACTCATCGACAATTTATCACCTTAACGATCTAGAAGAGCGTCACTTAAGTATTGCTGCATTTCGATTACAAGAAAAAATTGAACAACGCAAAATATGCATGAATGGACTAGGCAATGTCCAGTTTATTTATGGCGACATAACACAAACCTCTTGGAAGGTTAAAGAACCCTATGATGCCATTCTAATGGCTCGAGTTATTCATTTTCTAAATCCGGAAGAAATACAAAGAGCCCTTACTAATCTATATGCTTCTTTAAAATCTGGCGGTAGAATTTATATTGTAGCCCTAACACCTTATGTGAAACCTTATCAATCATTTATTCCTGAATATGAAAAACGATTAAAAGCAGGGGATAAATACCCTGGATATGTAAAAGATTTACGTAAATACGTAAATAAAGATGTTACAACAACCAATCAAATAAAAAGCATCAGTGAGGGATCTTTTATGTTTTTAGATGATGTAGTACTTTCTCGTTTGTTTAAAAAAGCAGGTTTTAGAGTTTTAGAGTGTTCGTTAAAACCTTTAGGCTATCACTCGGTTTCTTGGGCTTTAGATGGCCGTGAAAATGTAATTTTAATTGCGGAAAAACCTTAAAAAAGCCAGGCGCCTATAAATCCATTTATAATCTTCAGCTTTAGAGCAAAGCTGAAGATTATATCACAAATTTCTTATAGTCTATAAAGAAAAGATGACGCATACACAGTCGAAGTATACATTACAAAAAACACAAGAACGGGATAAATACTTTAAAGGTGGGGCGAGTGATCGGAATCGAACCGACGGCCTCAAGAGCCACAATCTTGCGCTCTAACCGACTGAGCTACACCCGCCACAATTGATGTTATTCTTGTACCTTATTTGTATCCTATACGTCAAGATGAATTCATATGTTTTTGCCACTAAGTTAATTAGATGTGGTTTCTTCATCAGCAGGATATTTCATAAATCTTCTTTACATAGACGCAAAAACAACTTCTACAGTATAAAAAGGAAGGATAATTTTTGCTACTTTCTTAATATTTTAACCGCCATCACCGATGCACATGCACACATCGAACCTTCTCTTTAAAGATCCATATCTCTAACTAGGTCAGTCAAGTTTAGACACATCTAGGAAACTCACCTCTATCCCCCTTCTGAACCCCCACCATAGCTATATCTCTCCAACATCAGCTCTTACAGGTCGTCTTCCACATCTTCATCATCTATTTTTTTAGCTCTAACAGAGAAAGCAGAACTTACTCCATGTTTCAACCCTCCAGCAGACCCTCCCCCTAAAGAGATGTGAGGTGATATGCCTGTTGTTAGTTGATCTTCAAAAGCACTCATGCTTATTAAAGAAGCATGGACTCTTCTTATTTCACCGTTAATTCTCGCTAACTCTCTTTCGTAAGATTCTGATAATTCCATTTCTTTATCTGTAAGATAAGTTTTTCGCACTAAAATGCCACACTCAGTTCGAACCTTGTCTCCAGAACTTCTAAGAAAAGCTAGATATGCACTGTAAATTAAACCAATTTCAGAGCTTAATTTCTCAATATAAACGTCATACCTTCTAACAATAGCCCTACTTTCCGCCGAGTCACCTCCCATTGCAACTAATTGAGATCTCCTATTACTGGCTCTTTCTAAAAAAACTAACAATCCTCTTGTCTCAACATCGTCATGCGTTATAACAACTTGACCTCCAGCTCCCGCTCCTCCAGCAGCAGCGGCAGCAAATACTTCACCTAAAAAGAATAAATATATGCTTAAAAATATGGATTTTGCTTTCATACGCCCCACCAATATTGTTTCTTATCGTGATCTAATCTATTACTATTATACTGTTTTTAATCTTGCGTTAATAATAAAAGATATATATTTTAAAAAGGAATAAACTTAAACTGTAATTATGAAATTTACTCATTTTAAATTATTAACAACTAATCGATGGTGGCGATGGCAAGATTCCCTCGTTTCTACTGGATTAAGTGTTATAAATTTAAATGGAGTAAATCATGTTTCGCGTTCTTTTAACTATTTTAACTAGCCTTACCTTAACTTTTACATCAATTTCTTCCACCCCGTATAAAGTTGCTATTGCAAACTTAGGACCACATCAAAGTCTCTTAGATATTATTCACGGTATTGAAACAAAATCTAAAGAACTCGGATTAGATATTCAATTCGATATCCACCATATCAATTTTGATATGACGCAAATTCCTAAAATGCTTACAGCATTTAAAGCTAAAAAACCCGATGTAATAATTACCCTTACGACGTCAATAAGTCAGCATGCAAAAGCCATTTTCAAAGATACTGCTATACCTATTCTATTTGCCGCAGTCACTGATCCAGTAGAAGCTAATCTACTCAACTTGCCAAATCAATCTTGCGGAAACATTACAGGAGTATCTGATAAACAAGATGCTGCATCTATCATAAAATTTATTAAGCATACCCTTCCTTTAGCAAAACGTATTGGAATTCCTTATGCTCAAAACGAAGCTAATGATAGAGCTCTCCTTAAATCATTCCAGACGGCAGCCAATAGTTTTCCGGGACTTAAAATCATCCCAATCCCTATTGACAGTTTACAAGATCTTCCGCATCGAATACGCGCTACAATTCCTTTAGTGGATGCTTTGTATGTTGGCCCAAGCAATATGATTCAACCTGCTTTACCTATTATTATTCAACAAGCCAATCGTTCAAAATTGCCGATATTTAACTTTAATGAAGCAGCAGTCACGGCCCATCAGGCTTTTGCCAGCTTTTCTGTAAATTATGTGAAGTTAGGATATGCAACGACCGTTATCTTAAAACAATTAATCGATAAAATACCTCTTGCGGATATTCCACCATTTTATCCTACTGCCAAAGACCATTACGGCACCATCAGCCTAAGAGTAGCTAAAAAACTGGGTATTTCATTACCAACTTCTTCAACATCTAATATAACCTATATAAAGTAATTATCATGATCCTGTTAGATAATATATGCGCGGGATATAGCAATCGCCCAATTTTAAAAGATATTAATTTGCAAATTAATTCTGGAGAGTTTGTACATATTTTAGGAGGAAATGGTGCAGGCAAATCAACCCTTTTTAACGTGATTTTAGGCAAAGTTCTGCCCAACAAGGGTACATTATTATTAGACGGTACATCTGGATTAAATCTAAAGCAACTTGCAAGCAAAATTGCATATGTATCTCAAAACACACATCAAGGCACTGTACCTGAATTTACTATCCAAGAAAATATGGAACTTGCCTTCCTACGGGGGCAACATGCCGGGTTAAGGTTCAGATCACCTAACGCTAACACTATCAAAGATCAGCTTGCTCTGTGCGAACTTGGATTAGAAGATCGTATTTTTACTAAAGCTGCAAATCTTTCTGGGGGGCAGCGTCAAGCCTTAAGCATTATAATGGCCCTTCAACGCACACCTAAAATTCTATTGTTGGATGAACATACCTCCGCCTTAGATCCCAATACTGCTAAACGAATCATGGAGTTAACGAATAAGGTAATTCGCCAACATCATATTACTTGCCTTATGATTACGCACAATTTGCATGATGTTGTAAAATACGGAGACCGAATTATTATTCTAAAAAGCGGGGCTGTCGCTCAACAACTGAACTCAGTCGAAAAATCAACCTTAGATCATCATCATTTAATTGATCTTATGTTAAAAGTGGAATCTTCATTATGTTAAATATTTTTATAGATCTTATTCCTCTTGCTATTATGCAGGGTTTAATTTTGTCCTTCCCCACAATTGGGGTTATGATTTCATTTCGTTTGTTTAATACCGCAGACCTTGCCGTTGAAGGAACTTTTACATTAGGTGCGGCAATTACAGGCGCATGTTTATCTCTTAATCTACCCCTATATTTAGTATTTTTATCTGTAATAGTGGGATGCAGTATTGTAGGTGCTTTAAATCGCATTATAAGCCATGTTTTTAAGATCGACCCTTTACTTTCAGGAATCATTGTTTTAACGATGTTATTCAGCCTTTATCTTCGCATTATGGGAACATCTAATCTTCCCTTATTTAATTCTCCAAGTATTTTCTCCAAACATGATGGAGAATATGGGGATTATGGTATTGCTATTATGTGTGTGATATTCACCCTAACTATACTAAGACTTTATTTAAAAACTTATTCGGGACTTGTATTCTTAGCGGCAGGAAAAAACCCTACTTTGTGCCAGAACTATGGATTTTCCCCAATAAAGTTTGGGCTAATTGCGGGGGCACTCGCCAGTCTATGCAGCGGTATAGGCGGATCATTAATGGCACAATATCAAGAATTTTCAGATGTGAATATGGGACTTGGAATTCTAGTTCAGGCCTTGGCCTCATTAATGATAGGAGAAGTACTACTTAACTCTACCAACTTATCACATCAATTAATCGCTCCAGTCTTGGGGTCAATCATCTATCAAATTATATCTGCTCTTATTATTAGCATAGGATTATCCCCTACTGATCTAAAGTTCATGACAGGGATACTTGTATTATCTGTAATTGGAGTTCGACAAAGATTTGCGCCAATGAAATCTTAAGTTTTATATGGAGCTCGCTGAGGTAGTTTTAAGCTTTCTTATTAACTCATTTTTGTATTTTTATTAAAGCACAAAACGATTATAATGATGGCTGACTTAAATAGAAAGATTTGATATGCGCTTGTCTCGTTATTTTTTGCCGTTAATGAAAGAAACTCCTGCAGAAGCTCAAATTATATCCCATAGACTAATGCATAGAGCTGGTCTAATCCACAAAACTAGCGCTGGGATTTATAGCTGGCTTCCCTTAGGATTACGTGTTCTTGAAAGAATTGAAAATATAATTCGTGAAGAACAAGACCGTATCGGAAACCACTACATCAAGATGTCAACAATTCAACCTGCTGATTTATGGATTGAAAGTGGCCGCTATGATGCCTATGGTAAAGAAATGCTGCGCATAAAGGATCGTCATAATCGTGATTTTCTATATGGCCCGACCAACGAAGAACAGGTTACCGACATTGTACGGACACATGTAAAAAGCTATAAGGATCTCCCCTTAAACTTATATCAAATTCAGTGGAAATTCCGCGATGAAATTAGACCACGTTTCGGAGTAATGAGAGGTCGCGAATTCTTAATGAAAGATGGCTACTCTTTTGATTTAAACTTCGAAGCTGCAAAGAAAACCTATCAAGATATTTTTTACTCATATCTTCGCACTTTCCGCCGCATGGGGTTAACGGCTATTCCTGTACAGGCCGACTCTGGGGCTATTGGTGGAAATATGAGTCATGAATTTCAAATTTTAGCCGAAACAGGTGAAAGTACCTTATATTATGACAAGCGTTATGAAGAAATGGCTAACAGCACACACATCGATTACGAGGAATTAACACGCTTATATGCTGTAGAATCGGAAAAGCACAATCCAGCCACCTGCCCTATCCCTGAAGATCAATTAATGGTTAAAAAAGGCATTGAAGTAGGACATATTTTCTATTTCGGAACTAAATATTCAGCTGCTATGGGCTTAAACATTACAGGTCCAGATGGAAAAACATTTCACCCAGAAATGGGATCTTATGGCATTGGAGTCAGCCGATTAGTTGGAGCCATTATCGAAGCCTCTCATGATGATAAGGGTATAATATGGCCAGAAGCTGTGGCGCCGTTTAAAGCAATTATTATTGATCTGGTAAAGTCTAATGATGCAACGTCCTCTATGGGAGATCAGCTCAACACAACGCTTAAAAATGCTGGCATCGAAGTTCTATATGATGATCGAGATGAACGACCAGGTGTAAAATTTGCGTCAGCAGATTTAATCGGCATTCCTTATCAAGTTATTATTGGAAAAAAATCAACAGAGTCAGGAATCGTGGAATTTAAGCATCGAAAAAGTGGTCAGATACAGGAAATAACTCTTGATCAAGTTGTTGAGAAGCTGACAAAGGATCACGCATGAATCAAATTTCTTGGATAATTGCTAAAAGATATTTCCGCAGTAGAAAAAATGACGGCTTTGTTTCCATGATGAGCAGTTTCTCAATGATAGGAATTGCTTTGGGAGTCGCAACATTAATTGTTGTTATGGCAGTTATGACAGGGTTGCGGGATGACTTAATGGATCGAGTTTTAGGCTTTAGAGGTCATCTCAACATTAATCCACCCCATGGTCACGTTGAACTGCGTGACTATATCCCCTTACAGGAAGAATTAAGTAAATATGCATTTATAACTTCAGCGATACCTGTTTTAGAACAACATACACTTATCACCATTAAGGATCATTTCCAAGGTGCCGTTGTCCATGGGATGAGCTTCAATGACCTAAAAACCCAATCTTTAGTAGGAAATAAAATCGTTATGGGGGAAATTCCGTTAGATCCAAGCGCCACCGGTGTTGGAATCGGCAAACTCATGGCGGATAAATATGGATTAGATATTGGAGATCAGCTTACGTTTGTAAATCCTATTGGTGTTGAAGGCCCTTTTGGCCCCATGCCCAGAACAGGAACGTACGCCGTTGCATTCGTATTTGATGTAGGCTACAGAGAGCTGGATGCAAACTATATTTTTATGCCATTACCTATTGCGCAAAAGTTTTATAACTACGACAAAAGTGTAACTGGAATAGAGATCCGTGTAGATACTCCAAACAATGCATCAACTTATGCGAAAGATTTACGTCGTGCGTCTAATGAACGTTATCAAGTATATGACTGGCAACAAATTAATACAGGATTTGTTGCATCAATAAAAATTCAACAAACTGTTTTGTTTATTATATTAAGTTTAATTGTTTTAATTGCTGCCTTTAATATTATTTCAAGCCTAACCATGTTAGTACAACGAAAAACAAAAGATATTGCGATTTTACGCACAATGGGGATAGGTCGAAATTCTCTAATCAAAATTTTTATGATTATGGGATCATTAATCGGCATTGCAGGCACCTTCATAGGAACGGTTCTTGGGTTATTACTGGCATTTAACCTGGATAATTTGCGTCTATGGTTAGAAAATATGTTTGGATGGCGCTTATATTATGCAGAGGTCTACTGGCTAACTCATCTGCCGTCAAAAGTTGTCACCTCAGATGTTGCGATGATCGCGACTATGTCGTTGTTAATCAGCTTTATAGCAACTCTATACCCTGCCTGGAGAGCTGCAAGGTTAGACCCTGTGGAGGCCCTACGCTATGAGTAAACAGCCCTATGTAACTGTATCCAACCTTACCAAAACGTATGGTATAAAAGAAAATCATCTCACGGTATTAGAAAGTGCTGAATTGTCTTTATATCCCGGAGAAATCGTTGGATTAGTAGCTCCATCTGGTGCGGGAAAATCCACATTACTACACCAAATTGGATTATTAGAACACCCTACTGCTGGAGATATTCGCATTATGGATACCTCAACCGCAAACCTATCCGACAAAAGTCGAACTAACCTAAGACTTAATCATCTTGGATTTGTCTATCAATTCCACCATTTATTACCCGAATTTACAGCATTAGAAAATATTATGATGCCACAATTAATTCGAGGCATCGCCCCTAAAGAAGCAAAAGAACGTGCTTTATTCCTATTAGAAAAACTTAATATTCATCATCGATATACTCACCGCCCGACAGAGCTTTCAGGAGGAGAACAACAGCGCGTTGCAATTTTAAGAGCGTTGGCAAATTCCCCCAATATTTTATTGGCCGATGAACCTACAGGCAATTTAGATGAAGAAACAGCTAATATTGTTTTTTCAGAACTGCTACATATTGTGCGTACTCATAATATGACAGCACTTATTGCGACACATAATTTAGAGTTAGCAAAAAAAATGGATCGAATAATTACGATTAAGGAGCGTAAAGTAAAACCGTGGACATTACTATCAGACCAGATCTAGTACTGTTTGAACCGATTAGCCATCGATTATCTTTATCCCCTTATCACAAGGGGTTACTGTCACGTTTAAATCTTCATACATTTAAGGATTTGTTATTCCACATACCGCATTCTGTACAGTCCAGACGTTTTTTTACGTCTATACAAGAACTAAAGAAATTTTATGAGGACCCTAAGAATTTTCTTGTTAAAGCAGGATTTGTTGGCGAGATTGTCGCCCATGAACCATCTAAATCTCGACACATTCCAACCCGCGTTATCGTAAAAGATGCCACAGCCGGAATAGAAATCGTATTTTTTCATATAAAATCTTCTTATTTACACACAAAATTACCAGTTGGACGTCGATTTGCTTTTGGGGGAAATATTAGCTCATATTTAGGACGACTTCATATGGTTCAACCTGAATCTATTTTAGATCCCGTAAAAAAAAATAGCTTAGAAACGAATGATCGAATTTATGGCCTAACAAAGGGATTAACTCAAAACTTCTTCCAAAAAGTAATGCCTATTATTTTGAACAGCTTGCCTGTTGTCCCTGAATGGGATCCTGAAACTATAATCCACCATCAATGGCCCAGCTGGACTACAGCTCTTCAAAAATTACATAATGCCAATTCGGATGAAGAATTATCATTAACAACCCCCGCCCGAAAAAGGCTTGCCTATGATGAGCTATTAGCACATCAACTATCGATGATTTTAATGAAACAAGCTTACCATCGCACAGTAGGCATTCCTAAAATCACAACAAATCATCTGGCCCAAAAAGCATTAAGTTTTATACCATTTCAATTAACATCTGCACAAATCATGGCATTAAATCAAATTTTAGATGATTTGAAAAGCCCTCATCAAATGCATCGCCTTGTACAGGGGGATGTTGGAAGTGGAAAAACAATCGTTGCCCTATTAGCCATGCTACATACGGTAAGTTCTGGGTTTCAAGCAACTCTTTTGGCTCCAACAGATATTTTAGCGCGCCAACACTTTGCAACCATTAAACCCTTATGCGACAAACTCGGCGTTATGGTTGCCTTGTTTACGGGAAGAGATAAAACCAAAGAACGCAGCCACAATAATGAAGATTTACACGCAGGTAAAATTCAAATTGCTGTGGGGACTCATGCATTAATTCAAGAAAGCATTCGATTTAAAAACTTGGGGTTAGCCGTTGTGGATGAACAACATAAATTTGGTGTTGCTCAACGTGCAGCCTTATCCCAGAAAGGCCAATTTATTGATACTCTTTTTATGAGCGCAACCCCTATTCCTCGTACAATTGTATTAGCTCGATATGGAGATCTAGATGTATCGACCATTGGAGAAAAACCACCGGGACGAAAAGATATCAATACATTAGTAATTCCATCTACTAAAGAAACCGAGGTCATTGCCTCTTTAGATAGATCAATTAATAATGGGCATCAAATTTATTGGGTATGTCCACTTATCGAAGAGTCAGAAGCTTTGGACTTAACGCCTGCAGAAGAACGTTACTCCACATTAAAAGATGCATTGCCAAATCGCAAAATTGGAATGGTACATGGGCGAATGAAAGGAGCTGATAAAGATGCTATAATGACTGCTTTTAAAAATGGGGAATTAGATATTCTGGTAGCCACTACAGTTATTGAAGTAGGTGTGGATGTTCCAAAAGCTACGGTAATGGTTATAGAACATGCAGAACGGTTTGGTCTGGCTCAATTACACCAATTAAGAGGCCGTATCGGTCGCAACGATCAAGAATCTACCTGTATTTTACTGTATGCCCAAAATCCAACTGATATTGCCCAATCTCGACTAAAAATTATGCGGGAAACCAATGATGGATTTAGAATTGCAGAAGAGGACCTAAAATTAAGAGGTGGAGGTGAAGTTTCTGGAACAAAACAAAGTGGTTTTCCCGATTATATTTTTGCAAATCCTTTTGAGCATAGCCTTTTAATGGCAACAGCTTATAGCCGCGCCATAAAATTACTCAATGAAAATCCAGACCTTACAGGTACTTCTGGAGATGCTTTGCGTTTATTATTAAAGCTATACAATCGACAAGACACTTTACGATACATTAGATCTGGATAGCATCCACCTCCTCTGTCTTAATTTAAATTCTTGACTTCATTAACAGGCTTTAGTAGTTAATTAGGGTTTATAAAAGGAAACCCAGTTGAAATTAGTAAATATCCTTGCATCTATCATAATAATTCTCTTTTCACTTACTTATTGTAAAGCCTGTGATCTTGAATCTTTATCCAGGGAAGAGCCACCGGTTCGGGGCATGTTGCTAAGATTCTATGCTAAGGATTTCATACAAAGAGAGTGTCTTAAAGATGCTAGAAAAATGATAGACGAAGCCATCAAATGTGTTAGTTCTGTTTTTACTATATGTAAAACTTGTGAACTGCTATATCGAATAGACGAAGCAGATCGTGCTTTAGCATTACTAACAAGAGTCCCAGAATTTACAGCTGCGTATAAATTTGAATTAAACGATGCTATAACCTTATTAGAAACTCATCACCCTGAACAAGAAGCATTAATCTCTTCCCTAAAAAAGAGGATTTCCTAATTAGAAAACAAATACACCAATGCTTTTCAGAAAAGATCTGGCATATTGTTTAATCTGCTGTGATGTTTTTCCTATTTAATATTTTCTAATACTTAATTCCTTTAATCTATCTTTATATTCTCCCCCCTATATCCCTAAAAACAAAAATTTCAATTTAAAAAAATACAAAAACATTCAATATTTTACGTTTCTGATTTTTATTTTTAGCTGCATTAACATAATTCCCTTGCGAGTTTTGCTTAAATAGAGTACAAGGAACCTAACATAGTTTATGTTGTCTTATTTGCAGTAAAATCATTTTTTTAGGGGATAACTATGACACCTTCACAGGGTAAAACTCAAGAACACAACCTACCCAATCAAACCCAAACTCCTGCTCCTTCTCGACTTAAAATAAAAATTCCTTCATCTGTTTGGATGATTTCTCTTGCAAGTATGCTTCTAACTTTTTCTTCATCGATCGTAACAACCATAGGACCTGTTTATTTAATTGAAATTCATAATATTGATGCACAAGATCTTGGAAATTTAGAAAGCGTAGTTGAATTTGTATCTCAAATATTAAGATTCCTTGCCGGGGCTCTTAGTGATTCTATATTCCAACGTAAATCGTTGATGTTGCTTGGGTTTGGCCTTTCAACTATAACAAAAATATTATTTCCTTTTGCCACATCGTATGCACTATTTTTTGGGGTAAAAGTATTAGATCGCGTGGGTAATGGCATCCAAGCGTCTCCCAGGGATGCTCTTTTAGGGGACTGTGCTCCGAAAGAAATTAGAGGCAGAAGTTATGGACTATCTCAAACTTTGCGTAAACTTGGGGCTAGTGGCGGCTCTTTGGTAGCCACCGCGATGTTAAGCGGAACCATCATTGCATGGTTAGGATATGAAGGCGCATTTATTTCTGGATTTGTTGTCGCTATTGTGCCTGCCATTATTTCTTTAATATTTTTGATATTCTTTGTGCACCCCCCAAAACATACGTCTTTACGAGGCATTACTGCGATCCCTAAATTTTTTCATGATTTTTTTCACAATATGCGATATATGGGACGTCCTTTCTGGATCTTAATGTTAGTTATTTGGTTTTATGGGGTTGCTCATTTCAATGAATCATTCTTACAATACAGAGCAAAACAGTTAGGTGCAGAAGCTCAGATTTCAACCATGATTATCGTTGTACTAACAATTGTAACATCTTTTGCAGCGTATCCCCTTGGGCTAATTGCCGATCGAATTGGTAAAAAGAAAATGGTAGCAATCGGAATTTTATTTATGATTATTTCCAATTTAATTATGATAAAGTTCACCTCTATTACAGGGTTGTTTGTGGCAACCTCTTTCTGGGGATTACACTGGGCAGTAACTCAGGGACTGTTATTATCTCTTATAGTAGATGTTGCGCCTAAACATCTAAAAGGAACAGCGTTTGGAATATATTATGTCTTATTTGGGCTGGCGTCTTACGTTGCAAATAAATATGTAGCAGGACCAATTTGGCATACATACGGAGCAGAAACTAATTTTATTTTTAGCTCTTTAATTGCTGCTGTGGCCGTTATAATTTTAAGCATCGCATCTAAGATGAAATTATTTCCGAAAGTACATGATTAAAAAAAAGCCCCTTAACGGGGCTTTTTTTAAGAGTTCTTCATATGCGCATCTGCAGTATTTTTCATTAAACTCATAATACGTTGAGTTGAACCCTGCCATGCATCAGAAAGAGCTTTATGATGTTTCTTCGCTTCATCCACTTTGTTTTGCAACTTATCCGCGTGCTCTTGTTTTACTTGCTTAAAATGATCGGTTAACTTGGAATGATGTTGTTTTAAAGTTTCTATTTTTTCTTTCCAACTTCCTAAGGCAACATCCTTTGATTGTTTCATTTTTTCAATCAATTCTAAATGCTGAGCTTGTACATCTGCAACTTTTTGCTTTAACGCATTAGAGTCTTGCATTTTCTCTGTTAAACTCTTCATCATAGTCTGCATTTCTTGGAAATTTTTCTGCATATAGTGTACATTCATATCAGAAATTTCTTTTACCATTTCAGAAACAATTTCTTGAGTTTGCTTCATTGCTTCCATATTCTTACGCTGCATATCTTTTGCCTTATCCATGTCCCATAACGAAGGCATTTGCATACTGCTGAAAGCTTTAAACATATTTGGCTTTTCTTTATTCTGAGTTGTACTTTCTTTGACTTGTTCTTGCTTACCCATCGATAGACTCCTTTATTTTCTTTTATTATACAGGCAAATACTTAACTTTTTATTAAATCAATTGTGTTCTTTCGAAAACACACAATTAACCACAGTACCTTTTTGATGATTGAGTGTAACACGACCTCCATGTAGAGTAACAATTTTTTTTATTAATGAAAATCCAAGCCCCGTAATAAACTGTTCTCCTTTCTTTAGTTTCTTAGACGCTCCATAAGTATCTTCATATGGAATAATTGCGGCAATATTCGAGATCGCAATCTGAATTTCTTTTTCCGAATCCGTAATGTTAATTCCAATAAACTCTCCTATCGATGCATATAAAATTGCATTCCGCAGCAAATTAAAAAAAACTTGCTTAAGACGTCTTAGATCTGCATTTAGTAAAACAATATTTTCTTTATTATGCTGCACAGAAATTTGAATGTTTTTTTCTAATGCTCGATCCATTAAAGTAGCGTTAATATCATGAATTAAATCCAGCATATCAACTTTTTCCCTACGAAGACCACTGCCTCCTGAATCAATAGAAACTAAATCATTAGCATCCTCTACAAAACGCAAAACCTGATCTACCTCTTGCCACGTATTTTTTAGGCGTTCCTGATATTTTAAATTAATTTCTCCGTATTTTTGGTCTAATATATCCATAAACCCCAATAAAATACGCCGTAATGGATATTTTATACCTTGATGAATAATAGCAATAAAATCTGATTTTATTCCATGAGCTAACTCTAAAGCTTCACTGCGTTCTAAAAGATTCTTTTCAATACGATATCGGTCCGAAACATCCAAGAAAGTTAATAAACACGAACCATCCGGCAATGGTGTTGATGAATAATCATATACTACTTCATCATACAGCTTAATACGTCCCTCTTTATTATTGCTGCGATCAATAATTTTTGCACGAATACGTTTTTTGAAATTATCCCAATCCACATCATAATGCTGATGATCAATATGAGATTTAATTTTATCAATCACGTTATCTAAATGGGGCGATGGAACTAAATCTTCTGGCTGATAATGCCACATTCTACAGAAGGCAGAATTATATAATTGCAGTCTATTATCTGTACCAAACACGGCTAATCCCTCAAATAAATTATCAGCCACTTGTCGATGAACGGCCAGCAACGTATTATATCTACGCTCTAAGGTTAACCAATCTGTAATGTCATTCAATGTTATCATCAGCCCTCCATTATGATAGGGAGCTGTCACCATGCGCACTGTACGTCCGTCTGGATAATAGGCAATATCTTCGATAGGACCCATTAAATTATTAAAGCATGCTAGCCTTCGATTCTTATATTCCTGAAAATCTTCAGTGTCTGGCAGCTTTCTTTTAGCTCTCAACTCTTCCAACACCTCACTAAATGTGGGTTTAGTCTCTAACCATAATGCATCTAACTCAAACATTTTCAGAAATGGATTATTAAAAAATTCAACTTGTTTCTTGTTGTTATAAATAATGACAGGTAATGAAACTACCTCTAGAATCTCATGCGTTGACTTTGCTAAATGATTAATTTCTTCTTGTAATTTTTCTTGATCACTTAAATTTTTTAAGTACCCTAAAACAAATCCTTTTTGAGTAATTGTTTCCGTAAACTCAACATAATGCCTTTCATTTTTCATCACAACATGTGATTTCTGGCTTTGAAGATGTTTCGTCTTCAAAACTAAGTCTGTCAAGTTAGGAGTACGCCCTCCTTGCTGCCATGACTTTAAAAAAATCTGTTCAACTACAGCCTGATCAGGTGAAATCTCTAATGCATCACCATAAGCCTTATTACAAAATAATAACTTCTTTTGATGGTTCTTATACCATATAGGCCACGGAACGTTATCTAACATATCTTTCATGATATCGCGTTCTATACGCAATTCATTAATAATGTCATTATGTAATTCAGCTTTAGACTTTTGATGGGAAATATCTTTGAACCAAATCGTATAACACCAATCATCGTTAAGACGCTTAGCTTTTCCATAGGTATAAAAAACCTCTCCATCCACTGTAATACATTCCTGTTTGTAAAGTTCTGCTTTACGTGTACTTTCAAAAAAAGCCGCATAGTCAAAATTATCAAACAAATATTTTATATAGTGAGGAGAAATAACAGCCCTATTATCAACCCCTAATTTTCTTAGCATTCCAGCAGAACACAGTAATTTTTTCTCTTTCCCTAACCAACTTACCCATAAATCAGGCTGATTGTTCAACAATATTTTCAGTTGCAAGTTGTGTTTCTTAAAATCATTTGATAAAATTTGCAGCCGGACAACCTTATAAACTATAATGACAAGACCGGCCAGGCTGGCAATAACAAGAAAAGCTAACAAATAAAAATTGTATTGATCGTCAGAAATATTTAATTTTTCAATGAGGTTGGACATTTTTTTTATATATTATATAATCTATTATAGAAAATTTTTTAATATGATGCAATCTATACCCTTGTATATTTAAATGTTTAGAAAAATAAGTATCCTTTTTATATTAACGGCTGTGCTAAGTGTCCATATACAAGCAAAGCCCCAACCTCAAAAAACTAAACCTGTTTATGCAGCAATTGCTGTAGATGTAGGAAGTGGTAAGATCTTATATCAACAAAATGCGGATACCATTACCCCTCCTGCATCCCTTACAAAAATAATGACATTATTAATGCTATTTGATGCCTTAGAACAAGGTAAGTTACGTTTAACTGATATGCTGCCCGTTTCAAGACATGCTGCATCTCAACAACCCTGTAAATTAAATTTAAAACCCGGGGGCTATATCTCGGTACAAAATATTATTTTAAGTATAGTCACAAAATCTGCAAATGACGCAGCTGTTGTTGCTGGTGAATTTTTAGGCGGAACAGAATGTGCATTTGCTGACTATATGACTCAACGAGCTAAACAATTTGGTATGATTCATACTACTTTTAAGAATGCCTCTGGCTTACCCGCAGTTGGTCAATTAACAACAGCTCGAGATATGGCTGTTTTAGGACTAATCACCGAGAAGCACTATAAAAAGTATTTTCACTTATTTGGGGTAAGAGAATTTTGTTATAATAATACGTGCCATGTGAATCACAACTATCGATTATTATCTCAAAAACAATTAAAATTTGACGGCATTAAGACAGGATTTGTTAATGCTTCTGGATTTAATGTGATTGCCTCTCATCAAGATGATAAGGGGACTCGTATGATTGTCGTTTTAATGGGAGGGCAAACCCCCGCATGGAGAGATAAAAGAGTTGTTGAAATCGTACAACGTTTAAAAGTTCTATCTCCATCTATCTATGTGGCTCAGAAAACCCAGACTTCTCCCTCACCTACACCAAAAGCTAATTTAGTTCATAACGTAACGTTTGAAAATCTTACTTCTATAGATAATTCAAAACCCGAAAGTGTTATCGATCAGCCTACTTCAGACCCGCAACCAACCGAATCTTCAATCAAGTATTCACTACTTTTAGGATACTATGGCAGTCAGATACGTGCGGAAACTGTTGCAAAACAAGCTCTTTCTCACACAAAGTTAAGTGACAGTAAAGTTATTTCTACTAAACGGGTTCGAATAGGTGGACGCTACTTATATCAAGCAAGTATCGATGAACTATCTCGCCAACAAGTGGATCAAGCATCAGCTATATTAAATTATTTTAATATTCATTCTTCTATAGTTGAACAGTCGTCTTAAGCAATACGAAAGGAGATATCTTATGAGATTTATCGTGTATTTATTGTTGGTTTTATTTATACCTTCTTATGGCGCTGTAGAAAAAGATTTAAATCTTTCAGCTCTAAAAAAAGCATATTCTTGGCTGGTAAACGTTTCTGAAGAAACCCCATCCGTCGAACCCAAAACTGTGTCCGACCTTAATAATATTGATAATTTATGGGACTCTTATAAAGATCTTATGAAGCGATCAATCGTACTTATTCGGAAGTATCCCAAAAAGATTTTTGAAAAACTTCCCACACTGTTGGATCACTCAAATCAAGACATTTTTCCTTTAATTGCATTTTATTTATATAGCATAGAACGACAAGATAAAACCTTACGTTACTATGATGCGTTTAATGTAACCGTAACTCCTATGAATCATGATAATCTATGGATAGCCGCCATTCCATTCAAAGATTCTGAAAATTCTACCTTTAGCAATTATTCTATTTTGATTATAGATTTTAATAATAATCGTGTGCTAACAAAAGACTAATACTTTTTTGGAATCAACCAGCATGTAAAAACTTGTTTTAACTTTATGGTGAAACAATCGTTAACAATCGATGATCTGCCTGATTGCTTGAATTTAATATGATTGAATAGTGACGACCTTTATATAAATCTCCCATTCTTTGCGGCCATTCTATAAATGTAACTCCTTGGCTAAAGGCCTCTTCTATACCTAACTCTAAAATCTCTTGAGGATCTGTTAAACGATACAAATCATAATGCCATATAGGTGGATGAGTATCATACGTTTGAACAAGAGTAAACGTTGGACTTGGAACTACTTCACCGATTCCAGCTACAGACTGAATAGCTGCTCGTACAAAAGTTGTCTTTCCTGCCCCTAAATCTCCTTCCATATATATCACGTCTCCTATATTTAAACGTTTCATAAATTGAGTTGCTGCCAGTTCTAATTCATGCAAAGAAACATTTTTCTCCATTATTGACTCACCTCTTCCCTCAACAATTCTAAGGCTAACCATTCTTCTTCAATTTCCATTAACTTAGTTTGCGCCTCATTTAATCCAATGGAAATTTTATGAAACTGTTCTGGGTCTGACTGAAAAAGAGCCGCATTTGATAATTTATCTTCATAAGATTCAATTTTATCCTTCAGAAGTTTCATTTGTTCTTCGAATACTTTCAATTGATGCTGTTGTTTAAAACCAAACTTGCGAACTATGACTTCTGTCGGCGGCAATGTTTTAGATTTTGGTATTGTTTTTTTAGTTAAAGAGAATGTTTTCGAAAAATCTTTTTCTCCGTTTTGCAGTTGCCACATAAAATCAGAGTACCCACCCGCAAATTCAACAACTTCTCCGTTTGGTAAAATCGAGATCGTGCTTGTCACCAATCGATCCAAAAAATCCCGATCATGACTGACCACAATTAATGTACCTTCATAATCACTTAGAATATCCACCAATAAATCCAAAGTATCGGAATCTAAATCATTAGTAGGTTCATCTAATACCAAGATATTGGTGTTCTGAGCTAAAATTCTTGATAGAGCTAAACGATTTTTTTCGCCACCCGACAAACTACCAACTGGCGATTTTATTTGATCTACATCAAACAAAAAGTCTTTTAAATATGCCACAACATGTCGATGGCGCCCACCAACCATTAAATGATCTCCTCCATTAGGGCATAACGTGGTCCATAAGGTTTCTTTATCATTTAAATCGTGATGGTTTTGCTCAAAGTACCCTATTGATAAGTTTGTGCCTAATCGCACCACCCCAGCAGTAGGTGCTATTTTTTTAAGCAACAGCTGTACCAGTGTCGATTTCCCACTACCATTTGGACCAAAGATTCCAATACGATCACCTCGCAATATTTTTGTCGAAAATGGCTTAATAAGCAGTTTCTCATTTCCATCTTTATTACTATAACTTTTAGATGCTTGCTTTACTTCAATAACCAAACGCCCGCTAGTTTCATCCTGACTAGCAGTAACGTTAATTTTTTTTCCTCCTGTTAATACAGCTGCACGATCTGCACGCAATTGATGTAATCTAGCAAGTCGCCCCTGATTTCGTTTGCGTCGCGCCGTGACCCCTCGATGCAACCAATACATTTCTTGATCCAGTTTCTTATCCATGCGATCTAGCGCTTTTTCCTCATTCTCTAATAGATCAGTAGACCATGTTTCAAAGTCAACGTATCCACGACTAAGCTCTTTAATAGACTGACGATCCAACCACCATGTTTTATGGGAAACCTGCTTTAAAAAAGCTCTGTCATGGCTAATTACGACGATCGCACCAGGAAATGATTCAAATTCTTTTTCTAAAAATTCAATCATTTGAATATCTAAATGGTTTGTAGGCTCATCCATTAATAAAACATTAGGATTAGACGCAAATGCATAAGCAAGCGCAACTCGACGACGCTCGCCACCTGATGTATTATCCAATATCCATTCAGGATTAGCTTGAAACTTATCCAACATTGCTTTTGCAAGATATGTCATATCTTTTTCTGGATCACTAGACTTATCTATACCTGACATCACTAATTCCAACGCTGTTTGCCCGCTTTTCCAGCCTATGTTTTGGGGAAGATATCCAATACGAGTTCCAGGCTGAATAAAGATTTCACCATCATCCAATTCAATCTGATTCATCAACGTTTTGAATAAAGTTGTTTTTCCTGAACCATTTCGTCCAACCAGTGCAATGCGATCCTTGGGATAAACATTTAATGTTACTTCATGAAATAAAACTTTTAATCCAAATTGAACATGTATATTACGTAAGGAGATTAAAGGAGTATCCAACATATTTTATCCATCATCATGCTTGGCTTATTATATGCAGAATATTCATAGATACAAGGATGTAGGTTGTAAAAATTTATTTTTCTACTTCTTAGAGCATATTTCGCCCCACTAACGTGGGGCCCACCCACGAACCGGCATCAGATCGGCACCCACCCCACCGCCACCGCTACACCATAGAATCGGTAGTTCTAAAAACTCTGTTTTTAAAAGCCTAC
>Ga0172373_10002185_pt1 | contig 30466 bp, 27 predicted proteins | sample Lak10m_2_FD_114546 | JGI IMG/M metagenome (GOLD analysis project Ga0172373, IMG submission 114546) | Freshwater microbial communities from Kabuno Bay, South-Kivu, Congo - kab_092012_10m | ecosystem: Environmental > Aquatic > Freshwater > Lake | place: Democratic Republic of the Congo...
CCAGTGAACAAAAGACATTTATCAATCTCAAACCACATCGTGTTTTGCCGCATTGGAATTACACCATCCTCCCGCACAAACCCTTCCGCAAAACCGAAAAGTAATTCTTCGGTCAGGACTTAATCAAAGGTAAACTAACCTTACTTGACAATTTTTGCGTTCCAATAAAAGCAGACAATAAAAAGGGAATATACAGGGCATAAATAAAACGCGGCAAATTAGAGATCGGAGAATACCAGATATACAAACCAATGTAGGTTACAAAGTATAAAACAGCAAAAGCCAAAAGAGGAAAATATCTTTTCGCTAATTGTAGATTTTCCTTTAAATCTATAAGAAAAAAAACGATTATAAAACCTAGAAATACGGCCGGATAGTTAAAAAAACCATACTGGTAACGCAGATTCTCCAGTTGCCAGTGGATACCATATTTAATGCGGGCCATAATCTGTGAAAGATTGTGCTCTTGAAAATATTTTATAGCGCTAGGGATTTCCTCAGGCGGCATATCAGGCCAGCCTTCCAAATCCCCATGAGCGATAGTTCCTTTTAGCGCCTCTTCCCAACTGTCGTTCCACATATAAAAAGTGGAATTGACATTGTAAAAATAACTCCCGTAATTTTTTTTGCTTTCGATAATATAAGGGGATATCACAGAAAGGAAACAAATCATCACAAGCAGCAAGCTTACCAATTCAACCTTTAAATCAGATTTCTCCTTTTCTATATTCAACAACCCATTCTTCCACCGAAAATACAACGCAAACAATTCCTTTGATATAAACACTCCTATAAAGAGCAATAAAGCTGGCAAAACGGAAGCTTTGGTTAAATGAGCAATCCCCAGAACCACACCAGCTCCTATACCCAATTTTATGGAAGGCCTTATTAATAAAGCACAAAGTAACAGGTAAGCCAAAGCACCCAGCGTGTAATACAATAACTCCGACATAAAATACCCAGACTTGAAAACATACAAGCCAAAAGCTGTTAACAACGTCAAGTTTACTGACTGATAAAGTGGAAGGAATCTTTGAACAACCAGGAAGATAACTAGTAACGAAACAAGAGACAGAATAATGTTTATTTGCTTACCCAACACAAAAAAATCATCCAAACTCATATCAGGCTTATAGAATAAAGCCTGAACATATGGATAAACCGGCATTTGGTTTCGCGTCCCTGTGTACTGGAAATTTGTTTGATTTACTTTTATTGCGAAATCCATGTAGGCTAATTCGTCATCTCTTGGAGCAAAAGTTATATTTATTTGCTCTGATTGAGCTTTACCTGCAAAATAGTATAGGGTCCCAGCATAAATAAGTCCACCAATAACGATTAAATACGCAACAATTCGCATCGTTGCATTCCTGCTTATAAAGGACAGGAATCTATTTATAAGATGTACGCTCACAATTAACCCCAGCAAGACCATTGGGCTAAAAATGAAGAAACTTTGGCGATAAATCAAAAATTTCTTGGGGATAAAAAAAAATTCCATATATAAAAATAAACCCACAAACACGATAGAAATAAGCGAGCCAAACTGTTCCTTTATGGACATTTGGATCCAATGACGAATCAGAGCCTGTGCGTAAAATGTTGCAAAAAGCATTGTCAACACAAGAAATATATTACCCAACTTATTGAACTGAATAAGAGGCCACTCCTGCAAAAAAATAAGGATACTCACAGAAAACAGAGACCACAGCCAGATAGTCCTTTTAGGTGTTGGGATGCGTGAAAGGAACACGATAAGCAACTGCATGATAATCAGGGTTCCAAAAACAATAACGGGGCCAAAACGGATTAAATAGGCCAGATAATAAGCATCACTAGTAATCCCCCAAAGGATAAGTAAAAAAACGATGAATATAAAACCCGCGGATAAGGCTGTTAACACTTGTGCCGATAAGCGGTCGTGCGCCGCCAGATCATTAAGCCGAGAGAACAAAACTTGCTCCCACTTCGGCTTGCGCAAGACGTTGACCGTACACCAGATCAAGGCCAGGTTTACAAGCAGCATTCCAGCTATTAAAACTATTCGATTCAGTGAATAACCAAACAACCAGCTATTATTGGATGACTTTGGGAGGCTCAACAAAAAAAATAAACTTACCACACCTTCCAAGGTTGTAAGCAAAGATAAAGAAGCAATTATGTGTTCTTTAATTAAACGACGGTAAATTGCAGTCAGTTTCATTCTCCCTTACTTCCCATACCTCTTCCGAATTTCAGGCAGGAAATAATCATCGAAGAAGCGGTCTACATCGTAATCAGGCTTCCAATTCCAATCGGTGCGGGCGCGGGAGTCATCCACATCTTCGGGCCACGAGTCTACAATGCCCTGGCGGCGTGGATTCGGTTCAAAGGTGATCTTCGCATCCGCAAAGGCTTTCGCCGCACGCTGACGGAATTCTTCTGCCGTGATGGCAAAGGCAGCCACGTTATACACGTTGCCGGTCAGCTTTTCGCGCGGCGCATCCATCATCATCAAAAGGGATTTGATCGCATCGGGCATCGCCATAAATGAGATCTTCGTATCTGCACGCACGAAACAGGAATACGCCTTGCCCTGGGCAGCCGCGTGCAGCATCTCGGGACCATAGTCGCTAGTGCCGCCGCTGGGCAATGTAAAAGCGGAGATCAAGCCCGGGAAACGGATCGCTCGAAAGTCCAGCATGACCGGGGGCTTCTCATCCAAATGTTTTTGACCGTAGAATTTGCTGTAATAGATCCCCAATTTTTCACAATACAGTTTATTGCATCCGTACATGGTGTGCGGATTATCCCAATCCTCTTCCTTCACTGCACCTGCCCCATTCTTTGCCTCAAGGGTCGGCATCCCAAACGCTGCAATGGAACTTGGGAAGAGGAACTTCACCGCCTTGCCATACTTCTCCGAACGATACGCCGCCAGCATCAGCAGTTGCATCGTCCCTTCCACATTGATGCGATGCGCTTCCTCCGTGGCGATCTCGGCCTTCGAAGAAAGCGAAGCCGCGAGGTGGAAGATAATATCGAAATCATAATCATAAAAAGTTTTTACTTTATAAACAAGGTCCCCTTGCACATGCTCTGCCGCAAGCCCTCGAATCGATTCGGGCAGCGGCATCATATCGGAGGTGACAATTCGATACCCGCCCTTCTTGGATAATTCCTGCACGAGCGCTTGACCGATCTCACCACACGCACCAGTTACCAGAACTTGCTTATCGCTCATCGACTACTCCTGATATGCTAGAATAAAGTTCAATTAATTTTACGACACATTGAAAGAATTGATGTCACCAAATGAATATGATGTTTTCAACTTCTCCCACTCCGTCATTGCGAGGACAGCGTTCTTCTGCCCGAAGCAATCTCATTCTCGTTGGGAGATTGCTTCGGGCTTTCGCCCTCGCAATGACATGGATTTTGACATCCTGTGCCCAACTGGATGCGATGTTCGCCACCCCTACCCCGCTCACATCAACAGAAACACCGCTTCCGACTCCGACCATCATCTGGTTCCCACCATCGGCAACTCCCACACTGGCAGCTTTATCCACCAAAGCCCCCACCCCGGAGATGCGGCCCGGCCTCGGCAGCAACCTCCTCACAGACGATTTCTCCGACCGCTTCGTCTGGGACATTGCTTCATCAAACGAAGCCAGCGCGGATATAAAAAATAATCGCATCACGCTTTCCGTCCAAAGCCAGGTATACATGCTCAGCCTGCGAAACGACCTCGTGCTGGCGGATTACTACGCTGAGATTACCGCCCGCCCCAGCCTCTGCCGCGCCGATGACACCTACGGACTACTCGTGCGTGCCAGTGCGTCCAACTATTATCGCTTCGCGCTTGCCTGCAACGGCACCGTCCGTGCAGAACGCGTCAGCGGCGGCGCGCGCCTCGTTTTACAACAACCCCTCCCTAGCGGAGATGTGCCCCCCGGCGCTCCGGGTCAGGTTCGCATTGGGGTGTGGACAGTGGGTAGGGAAATGCGTCTCTTCCTAAATGGACGCTATCAATTCACCATTAGTGACCCCAGCTTCCCCAGTGGCAGCCTCGGCGTCTTCGTCCGTTCCGCCGGAGAGACCGCCGCCGTTGTCTCTTTCTCCGATCTTGCCATTCAAACTGTGGCTTATGTTCTGCCAACCCCAACTTTGTTTGTTCCGTAGGTAGCTGATAGCTTTCGGCACTCAGCAAATAGCTTTAGATCCTTGCAAATATTTTATTTTTGATTTAATATGTACAAACAGGCGGGAATTTTCAAACAACCACCCGCTTCTCACTTTTTACTTTTCACCTTTTACGTTTCACTATTCCGCCTATGCTCTCCCCCGCTGATATTCTCCGCCTGCCCTACACAACCGACCTTACCGAAGGCGGGATTGCTTATGCATTGCGTTCGCTCAGTTATTCCTTTGATCGCGCAGGGTCAACTCCGTATGACAGGCTGCGGCGTGTGGTTGCCAGCGTGGCAGTGGAACTTGCTTTTCGGCGTTATCTTTCACAAAACAATATTCCCTTTGAAGTAAAAGCCGCGGCGCCATTCACTGACCGCGAGCGATATGATGTATCCCTCGGCGGGAGGCGGTGTGACGTTAAGTCATATCTCATCTCGCACCGCGCACAAATTACCGAAATGCGCCGCGATCCGTCCGTACTATTGAGCGCACCTGCGCTTGTCCCTTCGGATCAACACGCTGGGGATGGGCATCTCCGCAGCGACTTGTATATCTTCGGATTTTTAGCAGGAGTTATCGCCGCCTCGCAAGCAGACTTGAAGAAGGCCATTGAGACGAAGCAGCAGCACTACCTCGTCCATGCCATGCCTGAGGCGTGGCGCAAGCCAGCAAATTGGAATCCGTTGGGCGCGCTGACCTTGAAATCTGATTCAGCGGAGGAACTGCTGATCGAAATCAACGGGCAGGATGAGGCGCGGGAAATGAAGCGAGTGGGTGTCAGCCTGCCGCCAAAAACAAAAGTCAATGTGGAAGAATCCTTCCATTCCATCTCAAGCGTCCACATCCGCCGGACGGCTGACGCACGGGTTGGCATCAAATGCGAATCCATCAAAGAGGCTCATGTCATTCAGCCCGCGGAGTGGGGCAACATTTGGGTCTACGGTTTGGAAATTTTTCTGGCGGGTTTTATTTCGTATGAAGAATTCGGTCAGCGTGCTGCTGCGCTCGCGCCAAATTCAAAAGTGTTTCAATACGAGCACACCCGCGTAAAGAATTTAGCACTGCCTGTTTCCAGTTTGAAGCCGATGCAAAAGCTGTTTTAGAAATGTCTGCAGCGGCTTACAACAGCTAATTAATGCGGACAAAATAGGGAAGGAAATGCCATGTACTACTGAGTCCATTTTAAGGTAATATTACATAGAACATGGAATCTAGAAAAGAATTACCACCCCGCCGTTCAAGAAAACCGCGTCCGCCGAATGCCTTTACGTCCACATTGGGCGTTGCTATTTTGCTTGCGACTCTTTTCACAGCGTGGACTCCCACCAGCTTTTTTGCCAGTAACTTACAGGAGCAAATGCGTTTGCTCCTCACGCCTCAAGCGGGACCGAATACAGTTACCACGCCCCAGCCTCAACTACGCATTGGCATTGTTGCAGGCCATACTGGCAATGACTCAGGCGCAGTCTGTTTTGACGAGAACGGCCAGCCAGACTTAACTGAAGTGGAAGTAAATCTCAACATTGCCACATTGGTACAGGAAAAACTGGTTGCCAAAGGTTATCAAGTAGATTTGCTCAACGAGTTTGACACCCGTCTGAGCGGATATCGAGCCGTGGCACTTGTATCCATCCACAACGACTCCTGCGAGTACATCAATGATGAAGCGACAGGCTTCAAGGTGGCTGCCTCCCTTGAGACCCGCGATGTGAACCGCGCTCAACGCCTGACCGCCTGCATGACAGACCGCTACCAGCAAGTGACAGGCATGACCTTCCACTCCGGCAGTATCACCGCGGATATGACCGAGTATCACGCCTTCTCCGAAATTGACCCGAACACCATCACTGCCATCATTGAAACTGGCTTTCTAAACCTGGACCGTGACATCCTCACCAATCAAACCGACCGTGTGGCTGAGGGGGTGACCCAGGGCATCTTGTGTTTTATCAATAACGAGAGTGTTCTCCCAACCACACTTCCCACAACACCATGAGAAAACTTCGTCCCATATTTATTGTTACCATATTCATTGCTGTCGCAGGCATCGCAGCTTGGACAGTGACATCATCCTCGGCATTGGCAGCGGAACAGCCTGTCTTCATCCCCACTTATGTTCGTTCCTCCTTTGCAATGGCTGAGATCGCCAAACCCACTTATACCGCCATACCAACCATGACGGCGCTCCCAACAAATACTCCCGAAGCGGCGATTCAGGCTGAGATCGTGGACCTGCCTATCGATAGTTCGCGAACAGGCCAGACTCCAGACTCGCCAGTTTCCTACAGTGGGAACAAATACATCCTTGTGGACATCTCTGAACAGCACATGTATGTCTATGAAGGTGATGCGCTTGTGTACAGCTTTGTCTCCTCCACTGGGATGAACAACGCCACCGCCGTCGGCATCTTCAGCGTGTTGGACAAGATCCCCAACGCATATGGCTCCACCTGGGATCTGTGGATGCCCAACTGGCTCGGCATCTATTACTCTGGCAGCCTCGAAAATGGGATCCACGCCCTACCCATCCTCTCCAACGGTGGTCAGTTGTGGGCGGGCTATCTCGGCACCCCTATCTCGTATGGATGCGTAGTGCTGGGAGTTTATGAGGCTCAATTGCTGTATGACTGGGCCGATGTTGGAACTCCCGTGGAAATTCAACGGTAGATTTGCAGCGAAGCAAAGCCCCTGTCCTTGCGATGAAATAGGACAATAAAGGCTTATAATATTTGTAAACGCATTAATAGCGGACTTTCCCAAAGGTGAAATATGAATCAACCTCTTTCAAAACTACGCAACTCCATGGCTCAACAGAACGGGAAAATGCCCCAGGGTGGTGATTCAGGGAACCAGAATCAGGCTAACGGTCCAGCCCGAGGCGTTTCAAAGGGTGGAAAAGGCAAAAAGAAAAAGAGTGCGGTTCTTCCAGTCTTATTGGTTTTAATGGGCATTGCCGTCTTTTTATTCGCAGCATGGTCTGCGGTCAATTCGCCAGTGCTGGCTTCCATTTTGAGTATTTCATCCACGCCGCAACAGGTGCAAAAAGCGCCAGTACAATCCTTTGCGCAGGTGGATATTGCCAAACCGATCTACACACCTGTTGGCGAACAGCCTGTAGCGCAGGTCATTCAACCCACTGCGACTTTTACATCGACCCCTGAAGTTGCAGCTCAATCAAATATTGTGACTCAGCTGGATACCCCATCCATCAGCGCGGTTGTTCTTCCAACGGATACTCCCGTTAGCGAGCAACCCGCCATTGCCGCCGCGCCACAGGTTGCAAGTGACACGAGTGTGATCTCGGCGCAGATCATTCCTGATACCCCCACTGCTGAATATGTTGCCCAGCCGACCGTCGCAGCTGCGTCATCCGTTTCAGTCCCGGCGGCTGCAACAGGGAGCGGCGAGCATTGGATTGATGTCAATCTTTCAGAACAACGTTTGTATGCCTATGAAGGCGACACGCTTGTCAATTCGTTCATCGTTTCAACTGGCACATGGCAGACCCCAACCGTGACAGGCAGTTACAAGATCTGGATCAAGCTGCGCTCGGCTGCCATGTCTGGACCAGGGTATTATCTCCCCGATGTTCCCTACGTTATGTACTTCTATAAAGGCTATGGACTTCACGGCACCTACTGGCACAATAATTTCGGAACCCCGATGAGTCACGGCTGCGTCAACCTTTCCATCCCAGATGCGGAATGGGTGTACAACTTCACTCAGGTTGGCACAGTGGTGAACGTGCATTATTAAACAGGGAATGACGAAACTATCACGCAGAGACTTTTTAAAATTGAGCGGGTTGGGGCTGGCAGGGTTGCTGGCGCCTCCGCTCAATTTTCATTTTGACGATCCCTTTGCAACCCAGCAGGGACGCGTAACCACGCGTACCGTTTGGGTCTATCAACTTCCATCCAAGGATGCCGAGAAGGTCAGGTTCTATCAGCGGGATACCGTTCTCAGTATCAACAACACAGCCATCAGCAATGACTTGGAAGCGCACAATCGCATCTGGTATCAGATCGGCACGGAAGAATACACCGAAGGCTACGTCTATTCGGGGGACATCCATCCCGTGCGCACCATTCTCAACACTCCAGTGAAGGAAATCCCCATAGACGGATTACTTGCAGAGATCAGTGTCCCGTATACGGATGCGCACGAAGAACCCAACAACCAATCAGACCCTGTCTATCGCATGTATTATGAAACGACGCATTGGGTCAAGGGTGTAACGACCAATGCAGACGGACAAGTCTGGTATCAGGTGCGCGACGACAAATGGGACAAGTTATATTATGCGCGCGCCGAACATATCCGCATCATGACCGCGGACGAGCTTGCTCCGATCTCTCCTGAGGTTTCGAACAAGGATAAAAAGATCCAGGTGCGTCTCGATGACCAGATCGTGATCGCGTATGAATACAATATCCCCGTCTTCGTCACCGCCGCATCCACCGGCGCCATCCTGCGGGTCGGCACCTATACCACGCCGCAGGGCAACTTCCTCACATTTTATAAACGTCCCTCGCGCCACATGGCCGCAGGGGATATTGCCGCCAGCGGCTTTGACCTGCCCGGCGTCCCCTGGGTGCAGTACATCACCGACGGCGGCATCTCCTTCCACGGCACATTCTGGCACAACGATTTCGGCAGGCCGCGCTCCCACGGCTGCGTCAACCTCTCGTGCAGCTCCGCAAAATGGCTCTACCGTTGGACTACCCCGCAAGTAGCCATGAACAAGGAATTTTCCTTCGGCGGTGTGGGAACAAAAGTTGAGATCATCCAATAGTACTGAAGGGACATTCTCTAAACTTCCTCTCAACCTTTATGATTAGAATTGAAGTATGACCATTTCTCAACTCTCACGCCGTGACTTCTTAAAACTATCCGCTTCAGGCGTGCTCGGGCTTGCTCTCTCCGAATTAGGCATTGACCGCGCCTTGGCCGCTCCTCCCACCTCGCAAGGACGCATCACCTGGAGCGGCATTCCGCTTTATGATGCGCCCGACCCGAACGCCAACAAACTCTTCCTCTTCCCCATCGATGAAACCATTGAACTGCTTGGAGAAGTGGAAGGCGAGGGAATCTCCAACCCCTTCAACAAGACCTGGTACAAACTGGATGGCGGATACACCTACTCTGGCTGGGTGCAGCCCGTGGAAACAAAATACCAGAAACCGATCTACGAAGTTCCAGCAGAAGGAAAACTTGCCGAAATCAGCGTACCAATGAGCCTGACCTATACCGGCCCATTCATGCACGCAAAAAATGCGCACCGCCTATATTATGGAACCACGCATTGGATCAAGAAAGTTATTGTGACACGCGAAGAGAAAAGCGTCTGGTATGAGATCTTTGACGTTGAATTAAAAATCTCATTCTACATTCCCTCTTACAACATGCGCATCATTCCAGACGAAGAACTGACTCCGCTTTCTCCGGAAGTTCCCGACGCCGACAAATTCATCCACGTGGACCTTCCCACGCAAATGGTCACCGCCTTTGAAGGCGAGAAGATGGTACTCTCCGTCCGCTGCGCCAGCGGACAGCGTGGGACGGATACTCCCACAGGAAATTTCACCACATTCCACAAGGGACCTTCCATCCATATGACCAATCAAGGTGACGCGGTCACCAACGTCTACAACTTGCCCGGCGTACCGTGGTGTTCCTTCTTCACTGGTATGGGTCACGCTTTCCACGGAACCTACTGGCATAACGATTGGGGACGCCCCCGCAGCCACGGCTGTGTCAACCTACCGTCTGAAATAGCCAAATGGGTCTATCGCTGGACTACTCCCGTTGTCCCGCCGAACGTTGATTATCTACATTTGCCCGGCCAGGGAACACGCGTTCAAGTGGTGTAACTCCAAAATTCAACAACCTAACGCCAGCCCGAATCGTATATTCGAAAACACGATCAATTTTATATAAAGGAAAAAAACATGAACGCAATTTTTCAGTACAACCAATACACGCTCAAACGACAGGTCTTTGCTCTCGCTGGCAAATTCCGCTTTTTCGCCCCGAACGGGCAGCTTGTTCTGTACAGCGAACAAAAAATGTTCAAACTGCGCGAGGATATCCGCGTCTATTCTGATGAAAGCAAGACGCAGGAAATCTTGATGATCAAAGCCCGCCAGATCGTGGACTTCTCCGCCGCGTACGATGTGGTGGACAGCGCCAGCGGTCAAAAGGTCGGCGCCCTCCGCCGCAAGGGACTCGCGTCCATTCTGCGCGATGAATGGGAAATCCTCGACGTCAGCGATAATGTCATCGGCAAATTATTTGAAGACAGCATGGGACTGGCGTTGGTACGCCGTTTCCTCAGCAACCTCGTCCCCCAAAATTACGATATCACCCTCGGCACCAATCGCGTGGCAGACCTCAAGCAGAATTTCAACCCTTTCACCTATCAACTGAACCTGGATTTCAGCATGGATCTTTCCAATCAACTGGATCGCCGCCTCGGCATCGCCGCTGGCATTTTGCTCGCTGCCGTTGAAGGAAGACAGAGCTAGTTCGGCCTGTCAGGAAACCATCTTTCTTCTTTCATCTTTCATGACCAGAAGAGGAAAGAAGAAAGAATATAAAATGCCCAACACTCCACTTTTCGCTGGACTCGTAATTGATGAAGCAGGCCGCCCTGCCGAATCCGCTTTCATTGGAAGCGAACCATGCTACGTTGTGAACGATGACGGTTTCAAACGTCACATCCCCGCCGAGCAGGTAGACCGTGCTGTGCTCGCTCAAATGGCTGACATGATGAAAGGCAGCGAAGACCTCATCTCTGAGCAGACCGCAAAAATGCTCGGGCAGGAAGATCCCTTCTCTAAAGCCATCATCGAACAGCAATTGAAAAATATCGACAAGCAATTCGATGCGCTCATGCAAACCGGCATCCCTGAAGACATGCGTGCCTATCTCGGCATGATGGGCTTCAAAGTGGTCATCAACTATCACGGCGAGACCGTACGGGTGGAACAACCCGGCATTGCGGGCGGTGGTGAAGGGGAAGGAGAATAAAGCAATCAACTGACAAAGCAAAGCTCCGAGGTCGTAAAGACCTCGGAGCTTTTTGTTATGGCACACAACTCCGCAGGAGTGAAATGATTATAGAGAGGAAACAAAATCAAAAAATAACCCCGAAGGGGTGTCACGGTTTTTCTTGAGCCGTGACACCCCTTCGGGGTTCTATATGCTTAACTTCTTTCTATAATCGTACCATCCCTACGGGATTGAAGATCAAACCTTCTCCACCACCAAAAAATGGGACAGGCCAAAGACCTTCAACGGCGTGGCTTCCAGGAATTGCAGCACCGCACGCAAAAATTTTCCCAATGAGCCGAAGCGCGCAATGATGTTATCGTACGCGCCAAAGATGATTGTACGTTCGATGAATTTCACAGGCAGACCATCAAACAATTTTTGCATGTCGCTTCGTGAATACACGCGCACATGCGGAGCAAGTTTATCGCGCAATGCACGCGGTAAATAATTTACGAAGGGCTTGTTGCCAAAATAATATTTCCCATTCCAAAAAATCCCGTGTGTTTCAAACGGATAGCCGCGGTTCGGGCAAAAGATCACCGCACGCCCGCCTACCCGCAGCACGCGCACCATCTCGGCGATCGCGGAGCGGTCACTCTGAACGTGTTCGATCACTTCATGGCTGAGGATCAGGTCAACCATCGAGGAAGGAAGCGGGATGGATTCACCGGCAGCGTTGAATATTTTATCGGAATTGACTCGCGCTTCGAGCGCCCGATCAAAGTCATATTCCAAACCGATCACATCTGCGCCGAGGGCTGATAGCTTTTCCACGTACATTCCCACCCCGCAGCCATTTTCAAGGACTCGTCCATGAATGCGTTCCCCTGCAAATTTTACGATCATCTCAAGGCGGCGTTGTTGCCCAGCGCGCCATACATAGGAAGGTTCTCCGCGCAACGCGGCTTTTTGCATGTCTCTTTCAGTCATATCTGAGATTATACCTTGCGCCTTCCTTCTCTCTATGCTAAAATTTTGGTCGTAAGGACAACCCAATAAAGAAGACATCAGGAAGTGGGTAGCCCCCACTTCTTTTTTTGTTAAAATAGGAGCAATGGAGCAGGCAGCATGGCTAAAAATGATTTCGCATTAGCTTTCAATGAAGTGCTGGAAGAAAAACAACTGGCAAAAGACATTGTCGTTTCAGCAATTGAATCGGCGATGGTATCCGCCTATCGTCGCGCGGTGGGCGCGTCCACGGCACAACATGTGGAAGCCAAACTGGATTCCGATACCGGGATCGTCACCGTCTACGCCGAGAAAGAAGTGGTGGAAGACAGCGTCATTGACGCACGTACCGAAGTGCTTTTGGAAGAGGCCCGCAAGGTCAACCCCGAAGTGCAGCCCGGTGACATGCTCGTCGTGGAATCGACCCCCGCAGACTTTGGCCGTGTTGCGGCTCAGACAGCGCGTCAGGTGATTCAACAGCGCTTCCGCGAGGCGGAACGTTCCAACCAGATGACGTACTACGAACGTCAGGTCGGTGAGATTGTTTCTGGTCTGGTGCAGGCTATCAATGCACAGGGCGTGACCATCGGCTTGGATATGAAGGCCGAAGGTGTAATGCCGAACAACCAAAAGATTCCCGGCGAGCGTTTGAAACTACACGACCGTGTCCGCGCGGTGGTGATGGAAGTGAAGGACGGTACCCGCGGCCCGCAGATCGTTCTGTCCCGCGCGCATCGCAACTTCTTGCGCCGCTTGCTGGAGAACGAAGTCCCTGAAATTTATCACGGCATCGTGGAGATCCGCGCGATCTCTCGTGAGCCCGGCGCACGCGCAAAAGTGGCTGTCTCTGCCACCCAGCCGGGCATTGACCCTGTGGGCGCCTGCGTAGGTATCAAGGGCGTTCGTATTCAAGCCATCGTAAAAGAATTGCACGATGAAAAGATCGATATTATCCAATGGGACCAGGATCCTGTTGTCTATATTCAAAAGGCCATCAGCCCTGCCCGTGTGGCCGGCGTGTATCTCGTGGATAATGAAGGCGCACGCACTGCTACAGTTGTGGTGGGCGAAGACCAACTCAGCCTCGCCATTGGACGCGATGGACAAAATGCCCGTCTCGCCGCAAAGTTAACCGGCTGGCGCATCGACATCAAATCCCTCAGCGAAGCAGCTGGCGATTCTCTCAACAAATTGCAGGGCGATGCCTCTCTCGCGGCGATGCTGCCCGCGGCTGTGGAACAAGTTCCGCAAATTCAGGAGACCCTCGCAAAGAAGGCTGAAGGCCGCGCGATCACACCCGAAGAATTTACCGCACTCGGTCAGTTTGTGGATCGTGTGGAACGCCGCACCATTCAGATCAAGGAAGAAGCTGCCCGTGAAGTGGAAGAACGCACTACCACCGCGCGCGCCGAAGTCCCTGCTGCTGCGTTTGCCATGCCGCTCGATCAGGCGGGTATCAAGGAACACATCTTCAACATCCTCACCGAAGCTGGTTTCGAGACTGTCGGTCAATTAATGTTCACCTTGAAGACCGACGCCAACAAGGTGCTCGGGCTGGCGGGCATTGGCTCCAAAGCCATTCAGAACATCGAAGAAGTGTTGGGCGCCCTATCCTTCCCTGAGCCTGAACCTGCGCCAGAAGCGGTAAAGGTGGAAGAACCAGTTGCCGTCGATACGGCGGTTGTGGCCGAACCTGTTGCAGTAGAAGAAATGCCTGCAACGAAGAAACCAGGTGAAGGCAAGAAAGAAGCGAAGAAAGTCGTCGAAGAAGAGGAAGACGAGAACGCCAAGGACGGCGTCTCCCTTGAAGATCTGTTCAAGATGAAGCCTGAGATCTTCCAAACCCCGGCGGTTGCCGAGGACGATGATGACAAGAAAAAAGGCAAGAAAGTCAAAAAGAAGGGTGTTGCCCTTGAGTTTGACGAAGATCTCGGCGCCGTAGTTGGCCGCAAGAAGCACAAACGCGGTGACGAAGCCGGCGGCGAGGAATGGTAGAAAACTAATCCCTCCTCCCTTTTGGGAGGAGGGGGATGATTGAAGGTGAAGAAAAAACCTGTCCAACGTGTGAAGCATGTGCCCCAACGCACCTGTGTGGGATGCCGCGAAGTGTTGCCCAAAAGGCAAATGCTGCGCATCGTGCGTACTCCCGAGGGAGTACGCGTGGATCTGACTGGCAAACTGGCCGGCAGGGGCGCGTACATGCATGACCGCCGCGAATGCTGGGTGCGCGGCTTGAGGGGAGCTTTGGCCCACGCGCTCAAAGCAGAATTGACTGCCGACGACCGCAGCCAATTGGAAACTTTTATGAATACATTGCCGCAAGATCCCCCAACGGGGCAAGCGGAAACCAACAAGTAACAGCCATGTGAACGATTAGCCACTCGCTGACGGGCTCTTGTTGGGGAATTAAGAAGTATGTGGACTTTGAAATAATGGAGCTCACAATTCGAGAAGGAGGTGGCCTATGAGCAGCAACGGTAACAAAATTGAACTACCCGCCAGCATCGTGATCCGCGATCTGGCGCAAAAGATCGAAAAAAGCCCTATTGACCTGATCAAAAAATTGATGACCAATGGTGTGATGGCAACCATTAACCAGACTGTGGATTTTGACACAGCGGCGATCGTGGTTGGCGAATATGGATTTGAGGCAGTGCTTGAAGCCTCAGATGAACTTGCCACGAAAGAGGAAACAGGTGAAGTACCGCTCTGGCGTCAGATGATCGCCGGGGAAGACAGCTCCCAGTTGAAGACACGCCCCCCTGTTGTGACCATCCTCGGTCACGTGGACCACGGCAAGACCAGTCTGCTGGACGCTATCCGCTCCACGGAAGTGGCCGCAGGTGAAGCAGGCGGAATTACCCAGCACATCGGCGCGTATCAAGTTGAGAAGAAGGGTCGCCTCATCACCTTCCTCGATACCCCCGGCCATGCTGCCTTCACTCAAATGCGCGCACGCGGCGCACAGGGTGCTGATATTGTCGTGCTCGTTGTCGCCGCCGATGACGGTGTGATGCCCCAAACAAGAGAAGCCATCGCCCATGCAAAGGCAGCACGTGTGCCGATCATGGTCGCTTTGAACAAGATCGACAAGGCCAACGCCAACCCGGACCGCGTCAAACAGCAGCTTGCGGAAATGGAACTCGTCCCGGACGATTGGGGCGGCAGCACCATGGTCGTTCCCGTTTCAGCCAAACAAAACAAAGGCATTGAAGACCTGCTCGAAGGTATTTTGCTCGTAGCAGATAGCAATGACATCAAAGCCAACCCCAATGGAAAAGTCATCGGCACGGTCATTGAAGCCGAGTTGGATAAATCCAAAGGTGTGTTGGCGACTTTGCTCGTTCAGAACGGCACGCTTGAATCAGGCGACAACGTGGTGGCAGGCATTGCCCACGGAAAATTACGCGCGATCACCGACTACAAGGGCAAACCGATCAAGAAAGCGGGTCCTTCCACGCCGGTAGCTGTTATGGGACTTAGCGACGTTCCCTCCGCTGGAGATATTTTTCAGGTCGTCAAAACCGACAAGGAAGCGCGCGCCATTGTTCAGGAACGCCTGGAAGCCATCAAGACACAGGCGCAATCCCGCAAAAAAGTCTCTCTCGAAGACCTGTTCGCAAATGTTCAGGCTGGCGAGGCAAAGGGACTTAATCTCATCGTCAAGGCAGATGTGCAGGGCTCGCTCGAACCCATCGTCACCGAGTTGAACAAGCTCGGCGAAGGCGAGATCGGCTTGCACATCCTTCACGCGGAAACTGGCAACATCGGCAACAATGACGTGATGCTTGCGTCTGCGTCAAAAGCGATTATCATCGGCTTTAACGTTCAGGCCGATGTGGACGCCCGCCGCATGGCTGAAAAAGAAGGCGTAGATTTGCGCCTGTACGAGATCATCTACCGCATGACAGAGGATATCGAGAAAGCCCTCAAGGGTATGCTCGAACCCAAACTTGTGGAAAAGACCCTCGGCCACGCCCAGGTCTTGCAGGTATTCACCGCCTCAAAGTTTGGACGTGTCGCGGGCTGCAAAGTCACCGACGGCGAACTCAGGCGCGGCGCAAAAGTACGCCTCCAACGCGGTGCGGATATTGTCTACGAAGGCGATCTCTCCTCCCTGCGCCATGAGAAGGATGATGTAAAAGAGATCCGCCAGGGTTTTGAATGCGGCGTAGGTTTCAAAAGCTTCAATGACATTCAACCCGGTGATATGCTGGTTTGCTACATCGTGGAATAAAAGAGAAAAAAGGTAAAGGGGCGGAGTTTTCACTCCGCCCTCATTGATTATGCCATCAGGAATTCGATTACAACGTATTGCAGATCGTGTAAAACAGGAAATTGCGGAAATGCTCATCCGTGAGATTAGTGACCCGCGCCTGAAACAGATCTTTGTCACAGACGTAAAGATAGACAGGGAACTGGCCTTCGCGGATGTGTACGTCTCCGCAGTGGAAGGCGCGTCTCGCGCTCCTGAAGTTCTTGCAGGGCTTGAATCCGCTTCCGGGTTCATGCGGCGGGCGCTTTCCGCGAGAGTGGAAGTCCGTGCCTTCCCAAGGTTGAGATTCCATTGGGACCCCACCCCGGAGCATGCTGACCACATCGAAAAGATATTGGCAGGGTTAAGAGAGAAAAAATAAAATATGTCATTCCCCATTCGGGGCAATACGAGGAGCGTTCTTGCTCTTTGCGCCCGAAGCAATGACATCATCATTTTGGAGGATTAGAAATAGTGAATAAGCAAATTACAGGGGAGATAAAAGACAGATTAGCTGTTGCGAACAAGATCGTTATTGCTTCGCACGTCAGGCCGGATGGGGATGCGATCGGTTCATTGCTCGGGTTGGGGCTGGCACTGCGCGATGCAGGCAAATCCGTGCAAATGGTTCTCGCGGACGGTGTCCCCTCCTCCTTCAAATACCTTGAGGGAAGCGAGCTTATCCACAAGGAACCCAAGGGCGACCACGATACGTTCATCACCGTGGATTGTGCCGATTTCAAACGAGTGGGAAAAGTGTTTGAAAACTTCGGTCAGCCTGATATTAATATTGACCACCACGTTACCAATGAAAAATTTGGAAAACTGAATTTGATCGAGGCGGAGGAAGTTGCCACTTCAGCCATCCTCACCAATCACCTGCCCGAGTGGGGATTGAAGATCACCAAACCCATCGCCGCCGCGTTATTGACCGGCGTCATCACCGATACACTTGGCTTTCGCACCTCCAATACCACACCGGAAGCGCTGAGGCAGGCTGCCACATTAATGGAATCGGGCGTGGACATGCCCGAGATCTACATGCGCGCGTTGGTGCGGAAAACATTCCCCGCCGCAAAATTCTGGGGTGCGGGACTTTCCAGCCTGGAAAGTAAGAATGGCATCGTGTGGGGCACGCTCACCGTTGCAGACCGAAAAGCTGCAGGCTACGGCGGCAATGACGATGCCGACTTGATCAATATGATCTCCTCCATTGATGGCAATAAGGTTGGCATGGTCTTTGTGGAACAGACCAACAACCATGTAAAGATTTCCTGGCGCGCGCTTGTACCGGGGGTGGATGTTTCACCGATCGCAAAACACTTTCAAGGCGGAGGCCATGCCGCTGCCGCAGGAGCAGATATAGAGGGAAGTTTGAGCGAAGTCCAAAAAGAAGTGCTGAAAAAGACTCGCGAACTTCTACATTTGTAGGATTAGAGTTGATTAAATAAACAAAGCGTCCCCTTGAAAAATCGGACAAATATGTCATAATTAATAAAGCAAAAGGATAAGAAGGAGGAATACCAATGAATAGTCAGGATGTAAAGAACGCGATCTCAGGCGCGCTGGTAGTGGATAAGCCAGTTGGCATGACATCTCACGATGTAGTACAGGCAATTCGAAACGGAACCGGCTTGCGCCGTGCAGGACACACAGGCACACTGGATCCACGCGCATCAGGCGTACTCGTTATTTTGGTCGGCCCGGCAGTGCGTTTAAGTGAATACGTGTCCGCATCAGACAAACGATATCAAGCCATCATTCGTTTGGGCGGTTCCACCGATACATTCGATGCAGAAGGCAAGGTCACTTTATCGAACGACCCGCTGAATGTCACCGAAGCTCAATTTGAAGAAGCGCTCGCCACTTTTGTTGGTGAAATTGAGCAGACTCCCCCGCCCTACTCAGCTGTAAAAGTGCAGGGACGCAAAGCCTATGAAATGGCTCGTAACGGCGAGGAAGTAGACCTTGAGCCACGCAAGATCACCGTACATCACCTTGAAGTTCTAGAATGGACTCCCCCCGAAGTGGTCATTGATGTGCATTGCTCCTCTGGCACCTATGTCCGCTCGCTGGCAAATGATCTCGGCATCAAGCTCGGCTGCGGTGCATATCTCGTCGGCTTGCGCCGCACCAAAAGCGGACGCTTCTCGCTGCGTGATTCTGTGCCTCTGCGAAAATTGCAGGAAGCCTTCACTGCAGGCAACTGGTATCAATATCTCATCCCCGCCGCCGAAGCGCTAGGCGATTGGCCCGCCGTTGAACTCAACCCAGATGAAGTGGAGGGCGTACGCCACGGTCATCGTGTTAAAGTTGTTGGCGAACCCACCGTCACCAAAGTCCGCGGCGTGAGCACACAGGGCGAACTTGTAGCATTGATGGAACTCGTCAACGGTGAAGACGGCTCGCCAGAATGGCAGCCCAAGAAAGTTTTCTTCACTTCAGATTAAACAGAGTAAAATTAGATTAAGCCGCCAAACTGGCGGCTTTTTTATACTATGCAACATTATCATTCCCTCGAAGCAGCATCCTTCCAAAACTCGTGGCTCACCATTGGCGTCTTTGACGGCGTCCATCGCGGACACCGCGAGATCATCCACAAACTCGTCAGCGACGCGCATGCGCACCACGCCCCCGCCGTTGTGTTGACCTTTGACCCGCACCCTGCCACCGTCCTCACAGGCAGGGAGATGCGATGCTTAACCACGCCCGATGAACGCGCAGACTTGCTCGGCGCGCTTGGCGTGGACGTAGTCATCACCCAGCGCTTCACCCCTGACCTGTCCACGGCCACTGCTCTCGAATATATGTCTCGGCTGAAAATGAGTCTCGGCCTATCACACCTGCTCATCGGGTATGACTTCGCCCTCGGCAAGGGACGCGAAGGCAATGCCGCGCGCCTTACGGAACTTGGCAGGGAGCTGAATTACTCCGTCGAAGTAGTATCAGCTCTCAGCGATGAAAGCGGCGTGATCTCATCCACCGAAATACGCAAGCTCATTTCCACGGGCAACATCAACGAAGCATCCAAACTTCTTGGCTATCGCTATCAACTTGGCGGAGAAGTCATCCATGGCGAGGGACGCGGGAAGACCATCAACTTCCCCACTGCAAACGTGGACTACCCAAAAGGGAAAATAATGCCGCCCAATGGAATCTATGCCTGTTGGGCGCATCTCGGCTATCAAAGATTTATGGCCGCCACCAACATCGGACTCAACCCAACCTTCACGCCCGAACGACAAGTCCCGAGTTTGGAAGCCTACCTGCTGGATTTTGACCGTGACATCTACGGCGAGACGATGCAATTGGAATTCGTCGCCCGTCTGCGGGATGAGATCCGCTACACCTCGGTGGATGCGCTCATCAAACAGATCCACGACGATGTGGACAAGACACGGGATATGCTCTCATGAGAAACCGCGCGGGCATCATCCTGATCGAAGAAGACAGACTCGCGCTCATCGAACGGCATCGCGGAGGATTGCATTATTTCATCTTCCCCGGCGGTGGAATTGACGAGGGTGAAAGCGAAGAAAAAGCCGCCATCCGCGAGGCGGAAGAGGAACTGGGGATAGTGGTTGAGGTCATTCAAAAAGCAGCGGAACTCACCCGCCCATCGGGCAAGCAGGTTTATTTTCTAGTCCGTCACGTGAGCGGGGAATTTGGAACGGGCACAGGTGAAGAATACGGGGAATACAACCCAAAATATGGGACCTACCTTCCGCTGTGGATGCCAATGAACGAGGTTTTGCAGAAAAATGTCCTGCCGCGAGAACTAGCAGAATTTGTTGTACTGTCTCATCAACGCGGCTGGGCAGCTGAAACCGCTATAATTGCCGCAGAAAAGTAATTCGTTCAGACTTTGGCAAACGCGCAAAGCCCGAACGAGAGGAGCGCCCCCATGCCAGAAATGAAATTCAACCGTTTTTACCGCTACACAGAAATGACCCGTATTCTCAAGGAATACGTCAAGGAATATCCGAACCTGCTGCGGATGGAGTCGATTGGGAAGAGTTACGAGGGCAGGGACGTGTGGCTCGTAACAGCGACCAACTTCAAGTCGGGGGAGGATGCGGAGAAGCCTGCTTTATGGGTAGACGGCAACATCCACGCATCTGAAGTGACCGCATCTGCGGCGGCGTTGTATCTCATCCACTCTTTGGTGACAAAATATAAAAAAGATGAAAACACCACCCGTGCAATGGACACGCGCGCGTTTTACATTGTGCCGCGCGCCAACCCCGACGGCGCAGAATGGGCGCTGGCCGACAAACCTAAAATGATCCGCTCCAGCACGCGGCCTTACCCGCATGATGAAGATGCCCAGGATGGTTTGGTATGGGGCGAAGATATTGACGGAGATAAACGCGTCCTATTGATGCGTGTCCCTGACCCAAATGGCGCGTGGAAGGCGCACCCAAAAGAACCGCGGTTGATGGTAAGGCGCGACCCAATAGAAACGAACGGAAAATATTACCGAATTTTCCCCGAAGGGCTGATCAAAAATTTTGACGGCGTGAATGTAAATGTACGTCCGCCAAAACAAGGCCTCGACCTGAATCGGAATTTCCCCACAGGCTGGAAGAGCGAATCAGAACAAGCGGGCGCCGGACCCTTCCCCACCAGCGAGCCCGAAGCGCGTAACCTGGTTGAATTCATCGTGAAGCATAAAAACATCACAGGCACGATTTCCTTTCACACGATGAGCGGTGTGCTGCTGCGCCCGTATGATGACCGCTCCGATGATGACTTCCCCACCAACGACCTGTGGACTTTCCAAAAGATCGGAGATAAAGGCACGGAGGTCACGGGCTACCCGAATATTTCCGTGTTCCACGATTTTAAATATCATCCAAAGCAAACCATCGCAGGCGGCTTCGACACCTGGACGTATGACCACGTCGGCGTGTTTTCGTGGACGGTGGAATTTTGGAGTCCGCAAAAACAGGCGGGCATTGAAAAATATAAATTCATCGATTGGTACCGCGAGCATTCCTTTGAAGATGACGTGAAGATGTTCAAATGGAACGATGAAGTCCTAAAAGGCAAAGGCTATGTGAATTGGTATCCCTACGAGCATCCACAACTTGGCAAGGTGGAATTGGGCGGCTGGGACTTTTTGAACGTGTGGACGAATCCCCCGCTGCAATTCCTGGAGAAGGAGATCAGCCCCTTCCCCGAATGGATCGTCTGGCATGCTCTCATCTCGCCGAAACTTGCCTTCTACGAAATCAACATCACTCCCGTTGGAACGGATACCTTCCGCGTGCGTTTGGCCTTGGAAAATACAGGCTGGCTGCCGACCTACGTCACACAGAAGGCGCTTGAAAAGAAAATAACACGCGGCGTCTTTGCCGAGATCATTCTGCCAAAAGGTGCGAGCCTGCAATCGGGCAAAGAGCGCGAAGAACTTGGAGAACTGGAAGGCCGCGCTTATAAACCTGTGATGAATTTAGAGGATGGCGAAAGCACCTCAGACCGTACAAAAGTAGAATGGGTGGTGAAAGCAAAAAAAGGGACAAAGATAAAACTGACCGCAAGGCACGAACGCGCAGGCACGATCAAAACAGAAGTGATTCTGAAATAGATTGTTATAAAAAATCCGCCAGACAAAACATCTGGCGGATTTTTTTACATCCTGATCTTCCACAAATCCATCGACTGCTCGAACCCGCGGATCTCGGATTGAAAGCGGTTCATCGAATTTGGCGCGGCAGCCTTTTCTAAAAATGCCAACACCTCAGGGTCGTTGCGAATGGGCTCGGAGAGGATCACCTCACCGCCCGCGGAAAAATGCGACAGGCGCGCGGCGATGTTTACTGTAGAGCCGAAATAATCCAGACGGTCATTCAAGTTGACGACGATGCACGGCCCATAATGGATTCCTGCTTTGATCGACAACGGCGGTTCACCCCGCGCCGACAACTGCTTCTGCACATCCCAGATCGATTTCACCGCTGATGCAGGGTTGCGGAAAGCAGCCATGATCGAATCACCCATTGTCTTCACAATGGAGCCGCCTTCCGCGGCAATGGCTTTTTCCAAAATTTCGAAATGCTCCCGCACTCGTCCAAAAGCTGGCGCGTCGCCGATCTCACGATACAGCTTGGTGGAGTTGCGCAAGTCTGTGAACATCAACGTAGTTGAACCGACTGAAATTTCCTCGCCCGGGCGCAACACTTCGCTGGAGAACAGATCGCGGAAGACCTGCAAAATGGTCACATCCGCCGCGGTGGCAGCCTGATCAGACCAGGCTGTACGTTCCATTTCAAAAGTTTGGGTCTGGTCAGTCTCGTTGATCAAGCGAATGTACGGCGTCAGGCTTAGTTCACGCAGGGTTGCCTCCCACCCAAAGGGACTTGCCCGAAAATCGATCTTTTCCGCTCCGCCGCTTTTCGCAAGCAACAGCTGTGAGCCAGGCAAATTAGAAGTGCGCAGGAGGTAGCGTCCTTCACTCAGCATGGTGGAAAGGGGCAATTCCTCGCGCGGCGGGACGATGAGCGAAAAGGCAATATGCGGCTGCCGCTGCGGGCTGCCCACACAGAACTCCACGCTCGCATCCACAGAGCGGACGGATGGGTTTGGGCGAAAGATCACTTCCACATTATGGTCAAAGTTTGCATCAAATTCAATGCGGCAGGTGCTGCAATGCGCCGTACCATTCAGGTCACCAAGGTGCTGATGATCTTCAGCAACTCCGCGGCATTCCGGGCAGAGCAAATCCCAGTACATATCTAACATACCGGCGCGGGTGGCACGCAGGAAAGTCTCCAGCACGGTGCGGCGTGGAAGACCCCAACCGTCCGCGAGCGCGTAGGGCCTCATGCGCTGAATGGACAGGTCATCTGCGTGCTCAAGAAATTCATACAGGCGGGTAAGCGCGTCCGCATCTGCACCTTGTTCGCGCAAACGCCCGCTTAGGGTCTTGAATTTGTTGTGCTCTGCCGGGGAAAGGTATCTGCCCGTTGAAATAGACACTATCGGGCCGCCGTTCGAAGCGATGCGGTCATACTGCTTGAAGGCATCGCCAAATCTCTTGGCGCTGATCATGCCTATTGCGAAAGGAATGCCAATATTCCCTAAAAAATTTTTTGGTTTCACCCAGACTTCATATGTAAGACGGGTGCCCGAAGGCTGAAGCCGTTCGAGGCGACAATCGACGCGCATTTCTGCCAGCGGACCGTTTCGGTAGCGGCGCAGAACGCCGAAACGATGGGGGTAAGTCCACTCGAACGGCTCTTCTTCCCATGTGATGTTCACAAGCGGCACCTTGAACTTCACTAGTTTGACACCATTATTGATGCCGATCAATTGCATGGGCGGCAGGCCGGTATCGCGGTTGAAACGGTTCGTATCTGAAACAAGCGGCCAGAGCGATTCAGGGGAAGACGAAAGATCCCAAGTCCATAAATAGTGATATTCTTTTGCCATAGTCTTTAGATGCATGAGAATGAGATAATTTTACTCATATTTACCTCCGCAAAGTATTACAATGGAATAACGATTGCAATTGCATATCACACTTCTTGACATGAAATCCTTTTGGGCTAAAATTCTTCGATAAAAGGCGGCACAAATGACAGATGAATCGAACGAAATTCCTCCAAAACCTCAGAAGGCCTCCATCAACCAGAATTTGGTGATCGCGATCATTGGCGCGGTGGCCACAGTGCTGGCAGCTGTGGTTCCCTGGGCGCTTGACCGCGCCTCAAAAGCAGAGCCCACTCCTATGGTAGTTCAGGCAACTTTTACGGTAGCAGCGCCAGTCGAAGCCACCGCCACGGTTCAGGCTGCAGCAACCAATACGGAGGTCCCCGCATCCCCAACTTCTGAACCCACGATCACTGCCACGCCTACCCAGGAAACTGGTATTTTTAATACCTACATGGCCATTGACTTTGAAGGGAAATTGCCTGATATCAGTTTCAAGACAGGCCAACCGATCTATGTATTCTTTAACCTCAATGACCCGCTGGGCAAGAACATCGTCCGTGTGATCGTGAGCGCAGAGGATGTGCGCGGCGTGCTAGCAGACAGCCAGTTCTACAATACCATCAATGAATACAAAGACCCGAATATCAGGTTGATCGTCAGTCAGGGTGGTCTCAAGCCTGGGAAATACAAAGTGGAGTTTATTCTGAACAACACGCTTGATGAAACACTCGAATTCACCGTAACCGAATAAAAAGCAAACGGCCTGCCAAACACGGCGGGTCGTTTTTCTTTAACAAGCCATTAACAGAGGGGGTTTTCCTTTATGGTATATTCTTTTTATGCCTGAAAAAATACTCGTTGTTGAAGATGAACCATCCCTTCAGGAGACTCTTGCCTATAGCCTGAAAAAAGAGGGCTATGAAGTGGAATCCGTGGGGGATGGGCGCTCCGCGCTCGAATCAGCGCGTAAGCTGAAACCTGACTTGATCGTCCTGGACATCATGCTCCCCGAGATGGACGGCTTTGAAGTGGCACGCATCCTGCGCAAGGAAATGACCACTGCCATCCTGATGCTCACCGCACGCGACGATGAAATTGACAGGGTTGTCGGTCTCGAAGTTGGTGCGGACGATTACCTCACCAAACCCTTTTCAATGCGGGAATTGATGGCTCGCGTGAAAGCGCAGCTGCGGCGGACACGTCTCTTGCGCGAGGAAATGGGACAGGGAAATCTTTCGGAAGCGAAGCACGAAACATTGAAATTCGATGACCTTGTCATCAACCTCACCCGCCGCGAAGTGACGATGAACAACTCCCCCATCCAACTCAAGCCAAAGGAATATGAATTGCTCCTGTTCTTTGCGGAACACAAGGGACAAATGCTCTCGCGTGAATTCGTTCTTGAGCGCGTCTGGGGCTGGGACTTCATCGGTGACAGCCGCACGGTGGATGTTCACATCCGCTGGCTGAGACAAAAAGTGGAGAAGGATGCCGCGAACCCAGTCCGCATTGTGACGGTGCGTGGCGGCGGGTATCGGTTTGAAGGGTGAAAAGGGTTGAAGGTCAAAGGTTGAAAGTCGAAGGTTGAAGTGAATTCATTCTTTTTACCCCTGAGTATTATTCTAGCTATCGCCGCCGCGTGGTTTGGGTGGCGATATTATGATTTAAAGAAACGCCTGAATGGATATGCAAACTCCATTCGAAACCAGCCTGACCAACTCCCCACTGATCTAAAAGACTTCGAAAATTTATCAAATTCAATTGCCTCGCTCAAAGCCGCATTCGACCAGCGGCTTTCAACCTTAGACTCTGAAACAAACCGCCTTGCCACCGTCCTCGAACAACTCACGGACGGCGTGTTGATCGCAGACGCAAACGGACAAGTTCAATTTGCCAACCCTGCGGCCAGCAAACTTTTTGACACGAACAATCCGCTCAACCACAGTGTTGCAGAAGTTGTCCGCAACCATCAACTGATCGAGGCATGGCGGCGCTGCCAGCAAACACGTGAAACACAAAGTGAATCAGTGGAACTGCCGATGCGGCGGAGTTTTTTGCAATTGATCATCATCCCCGATACGCACGAAGGCGGCAGCCTTTTGCTCGTGCAGGATCTCACCCGCGTGCGCAGGCTCGAAACCGTGCGGCGGGATTTCATCTCGAACGTGTCACACGAATTACGGACGCCGCTGGCATCGCTCAAAGCCTTGACTGAGACACTGCAAGACGGCGCTCTTTCCGACCCGGCAGTTGGGCCGCGTTTCCTCGGCAGGATCTCCACTGAAGTGGATGCGCTGACGCAAATGGCTCAGGAACTGCTCGATCTTTCGCGCATTGAATCGGGACAAGTGGAACTCATCCGCGCACCGTTGGCGCCGAAGAAGCTACTATGCTCAGCAGCGGACAGAATGAAGATGCAAGCCGAGCGCGCGGGGTTGAAGTTGACTGTTATCTGTGCAGATGACCTGCCAATGATTAACGTGGACAAATCCCGCTTGGAGCAGGTGTTGGTGAATCTGATCCATAACTCGGTGAAGTTCACAAAGCCGGGGGGAGAAATCTCCCTCGAAGCAGAATCAGTTATCGGCGGAGTCCCCTACGAGGGTTTCATCCGATGCGCCGTACGGGATACGGGAATCGGAATCCCAGCGGAGAGTCTCTCTCGAATCTTTGAGCGTTTCTATCGCGTGGATAAGTCCCGCACAGGTTCAGGCACGGGGCTTGGGCTTTCGATCTCGAAACATATTGTGGAAGCGCACGGGGGAAAAATTTGGGCAGAGAGTGAAGAAGGCAGGGGCAGCGTGTTCTATTTTGAAATTGCTGCATGATTATCCGCTCTATCGGGGGCTAAGCCCCCGATAGAGCGGGATTAATTAATACCCCATCAAATGATTTTGAATATCAAAAGGCTTTTCGCCTTCAGCGGGTTTGACACGTTTGTATGTGCCATTTGTTTCAAGGATGCGGGCACGGGTATTATCTTTTAAATAGCGTTCAAGGATCTTATCGCGCATGTGACGGACATGGGTTGGGCTCTCCAGCGGGAAAACGACTTCAACCCTGTGATTGAGGTTGCGCGGCATCAGGTCGGCGCTGCCGAGATAGATCTCGTCATTTCCATCATTTTGAAAATAATAGATGCGGCTATGTTCGAGATAGCGTCCCACCACGCTGATGACGCGGATGTTTTCACTGACGCCCTTGATACCCGGGCGCAAACAACAGATGCCGCGGATGAGCAAATCCACTGTGACACCCGCCTGTGACGCCTGATACAACAGCTGGATCATACGATCATCAACAATGGAATTCATTTTAAAAATGATGCGCGCCTTTTTCCCTGCGGTGGCATGTTCGATCTCACGCTTGATGAGGGCTTCAAGTTTCTGGCGCAAATTAACGGGGGCAATGAGCAGCTTTTTATAGTCCTGCTTGGTGGAATACCCTGTTAGATAATTGAAAAGGTCAGTAGCGTCCGCGCCCATATCTTCATCGCAGGTGAAGATGCCAACATCCTCGTAGATGCGGGACGTGACGGCGTTGTAGTTGCCTGTAGCGAGGTGTAAATAACGGCGGATGCCCTCCCCTTCCTTGCGGACGATCATGGTGATCTTGCAATGTGTCTTCAACCCAACCAATCCATAGACCACATGCACGCCTTCCTGCTCCAGTGCGCGTGCCCAGCCAATATTGGATTCTTCGTCGAAGCGGGCTTTAAGTTCAACCAACACAGCCACTTGTTTACCGCGCTCAGCAGCTTCGAGCAGGGCTTCGACTACGGGGGCATTCGAGCCCACACGATATACAGTCTGTTTGATGGCGAGCACGTTCGGGTCGCGCGCGGCCGCTGTGAGAAAGTCTATGACGGGTGAAAAGGAATCATAGGGATGTTGAATAAAGATATTTCCAGCACGAATGGCATCAAAAATATCACCTGGATCAGACAGGGATTTGAGCGGTTTTGGGATATTGGGTTTGTATGGAATATCTTTCAGGTCACGCCGTTCCACATTACTGTACAACTGCCATAAACTCCCAAGTCCGAGCGGGTGATGCAGAACATATACATCGTTGCGGGTGATTTCGAGGTTATCCACCAGCAGGTCGCGGACGCTTTCGGGCGTGGACGGATGCAATGCCACCTGCACTACCGAGCCAAACCTGCGCTTGCGGATGTTTTGCTGCATGGTTTCCAGTAGGTCATCTGCCTCGAGTTCCTGAATTTCAATATCCGCGTCACGCACGATGCGGAAGGGATGCGCAGAGACCACTTCCATGCCGGGGAACAGTCCATCGAGGTTGGCAGCGATCAACTGCTCGATCCAGACAAAATAATGATGATGGGGAATGGTGCCATCCTTGCGTTCCGCACCGGAAGAGCGTTTGATGGGGATCAAGCGCGGCAAAGTATCTGGTACTTTGAGGCGGGCAAATTTCTCATTTCCCTTTTTATCGCGGATGACGATGGCGAGGTTTAAACTCAGGTTCGAGATGTGTGGAAATGGATGGCCTGTATCCAGTGCGAGCGGAGTCAGAACCGGGTAGATCACATCCTTGAAATATTTATCGGCCTTTTCCTTTTGTGCCTTGGGTAATTTTTCGTAATCGATGACATGCACACCCGCCTTATCCAGTTTGGGCAGGATCTTGCGCTGCAAATATTGCTGGGCTTCGTGGAGCAGTTCTTGGGATAATTTGCGAATGGCGGCAAGTTCATCGCGCGGCATCATTCCGTCCTGTGATACTTCCATGATGCCAGCTTCCACCTGCTTGCGGATGCCGGACACGCGCACCATGAAAAACTCATCCATGTTCGAGCCGAAGATGGCAAGGAATTTCAGCCGCTCCAGCAGGGGATTGTTTTCATCCCATGCCTCTTCCAGTACGCGGCGCTGGAATTCAAGCAGACTGAGTTCACGGTTTATATAAAGTGAGGGGGATGCGAGGTCGATCGGTTCAGGCATGTTCTATTCCTCGCTGATCTCAACAAGCACACCGGGCGTCATCAGCCATTGCATGGTTGCGTGGTGCAGATCATCGGTGTAAAGCCTGCAAATCCCGCCCTTTTTCATTTCAACATTCACAGGTGACCCTTGGGCAGTTAGGAGGCCTATTAACCTGGAAAGGAAAGGTTCGTGCCCAACGATGGCAAGATTATCCACGGAATATTTTTCTTTGATCTCCGTCAGCAGCAGGACGGGGTCGCCGCCGGGCATCAAATTATCATTACAAACAACCTGCGTTTTCATTTTGAATACATTGTTCAGGATTTCCGCTGTCTCACGGGCACGCAGGTAGGGGCTTGAGAGGATCGCGTCAAATTCCACACCAAGGATGCGCAGTCCTTTTGCGATCGATCTCATTTTTCTTCCGCCCTTTTCAGTGAGCGCCCGCTGGCTATCATCACCGGATGAGTGCTGCTCTTCGGCAATCGCGTGACGGATAAGATATAAATTCATGGAGGTTCTCCCAGAGATAAGAATTGGTGCGGCGCAATGCACAGCTAATTTTTCAAGGCCATGATCACCCGATCAGTGCAGGCATTATACAACCCTTCAAGCCGCCAACCAACGGAATAAAGCCACCTTGCAAATACCTTTACAATTTGTTAACCAGCTCTTAAGTGCAACACAGGAACACTGCGGTATGATGTGGTCATGGAAACGTTCATTTCAACCTTGGTTGTCTCTTTGTTGACCGTCTTCACAATAGACGCAACTCGCAAGCGCCGTGAGTTTTTGCAGAAACAAAATCGCGCGTAATCTGTTTTTATTTATTCTTCTCCTCCTCTTTTTTACCCCACCCGCCCTCCTTCGGCGGGTGGATTTGTTAACAATATCGTCACAAATTCTTGACCTGCTCATAACAGACACCGGGTACACTTTATTTATGTTACTAAGAGAAATAAAAAGAAATGGAGTTTTGATGGGACTTGCAGATTTACACATACACACAATCTACAGCTATGACGGGACGGCAACCGTCCCAGCTGTTTTACGGCGCGCGCACGAAATCGGTCTGGATGTGATCGCGATCACCGACCACGACGAGATCGGCGGCGCATTGGAAGCCGTCAAACTCGCCTCTCACTACGGTGTGGAAGTGATCCCTGGAATTGAGATCACCACCGCTGAAGGCGACCTGCTGGCTTTGTTCATTACCGAAAAAGTGGACGCGGGGCTTCCGCTGATCGAGACCATTCTCAAAGTACGCGAGCTTGGCGGGGTTTGCATTGCACCGCACCCCATGGCAGGCGGAATGGGAATGAAAAGCCTGAGCGCGAAATCGATCCTCAAGGCGTTGCGCGTCCCCGAAGCGGCTGAGACATTGATCGGCATCGAAACCTACAATGGAACTGCCATTGACCGCGTCAGCAATCACTACGCACAACTTCTCGCGATCCGCTTAAAGATTTCTCAAACAGGCAGCAGCGATGCACATGTACTTGAAGCAATCGGTATTGGTGCAACCGAATTTCCCGGGAAAACAGCAGCAGACTTCAGATCCGCGCTGCGAAGCGGAGAAACCAAATTCCGCAAGCAAAAGGAATGGAGCACCTTTAGAATTTTAGGAAGTTGGGCAACCAATTACATCAGC